>CESZ01030251.1_pt1 | contig 30337 bp, 33 predicted proteins | sample 531081 | NCBI WGS metagenome assembly CESZ01 (sample SAMEA2621260, study PRJEB7988) | marine metagenome | biome: marine biome (ENVO:00000447); feature: surface water layer (ENVO:00002042); material: "saline water (ENVO:00002010), including plankton (ENVO:xxxxxxxx)" | depth 5 m | reverse complement strand
TCCTCTCAAGAGAGAAGATGCAAACCGCTCTGCCCGGGTCGCCCGCCCTCCTCTCCGTCCTGAACCTGTTGTAGTCCCCCTCCAGGCCTTCGAAGCCGATCATAGCTGCCTTCACGGACATCTTGGGAACGCCTCCAGAGCCGCTTACGTTGATCGAGTGAATAGCCCCCTGCATCTTACTCCTCCTCCTTGGGGGCGGTAAGGCCCTCCAGCTCCACTACCAGGTTCCCTACTAGAAGTGCTCCAGCACCCACGAAGAACCAGAAACCAATCTCATCATATCCCAGTGTCAGACTGGCAATACCGGCCCATACTGGCTCAAATGCGTATATTATGGCCGCTCTTATCGGGGGCAGGTCTCTCTGGAAGACGTTCAGAACTAGCAGTGCCACTAGTGACCCAAGGGCGGCGCATAGGAATAGAGGCAGGAAGAAGTCCCAACTCATGAGGACGTCCTGGAAGTCGGAGAACACCGCCAAACCCTCCTCCCTCACGGGCAGTGCTAGGAGCATCACCGCTCCGAACATCATTATCGTGATCATCATGGCGCCTGTGACCTCGATAGGGTCGTTCTCCTTGGTTACCCTGTCAGTGGCTATTATGTGGGCCCCGAACATGTAGGCGCTGAAGATGGTCAGGAACTCTCCGAATCCAAGAGAAACCTGAGGGGGGCCACCTATCCATCCTGCGCCGAAGGTCGCCAGAACGACCCCTATCACAGTGGATCTGGTTATGCTCTGCCTGCCCAGTGATATGGCAATCAGGGCAGTGAAGACGACGTACAGGCTAGTCAGGAATGCGGAGACCCCAGGGGTGACGGTAGTGATTCCCACGTTCTGGCTGAGATATCCCGCTGAGAGAATCAGCCCGAGCCACATTCCCCCTCTTACAGCATCCGGGTTTCTGAGGCCAGTACGTGCCTTCGGCAATATGGCCAGTGTCAGTGCTGTGGCAATCACGAAGCGCGCCGAGAAGAAAAGAATAGCCACCCAATTGGCATCCAGGTCAGGAGATGCCACCTCAGCGGCCTCTATTCCCTGCTTCATCCAAATGAACGTCATACCCCAGAGGAAGGAAATCGCGAAGATGGCCAGCGCGGCGCGCCTCTCCCTTTCCACGGACAAACGCATCCATACACGCATAAGGCCCCATCGGTGCCTTGGATTGAATAGTTCAAACCCCGCCCCAAGGTTGCGATGCACCGCCAGTGGACGAACCTATCCTATGCCAATGTCGCTACGACATCACCAGCGGCGCACAGGATCGCCACAGAATGGGCAGACTCGCTGGCAAGAGGGGGGGCCGCCGAATTCGATGCAGATGCGGAGAAGCATGGGATGATGCCACTCAGGGAGGCCGCCTCCAAACTCCTCTCCTGTGACGTCTCTGACATTTGCTGTGCCTCGAGCGCCACTGGTCTGATGTGCTCGGTGGCATGGGCGGCGATGCCTTCCGAGGGAGAGAACGTCGTCTCCTCACGCGCCGCCTTCCCATCCACGGTATACCCGTGGACCAGAGTATCCCAGAGCACGGGCGTCGAGATACGCTTGGCGCCATACGACGAAAACCACTACACCGACCCAGAGGACATACTGTCTCTGATAGACGAGAACACTGCCGTAGTAGTCATCTCACATGTCGAGTACGCCAACGGACAGAGGTATGACCTGGCAAGGTTCTCCGAAGCCGCGCGATCTGTTGGTGCCATGCTGATGGTCGATGCGACCCAATCCATGGGAATGGTCCCTATACACGGTCCGGACTCCGGTGCCGACGTCATAGTCGCCTCTGGTTACAAGTGGCTCAGGGGGACTTACGGGGCTGCTGTGGGGTACCTGTCCCCCCGGGCTAAGAAACTCGTTCCTGGAATGGTCGGATTCAGGAGCCATGAGGACATCTGGGACATGAAATCCGATAGGATGGACCTGCCAGAGGACGCCAGCAGATTCGAGTTCACCACACTCCACTTCGGGGCACTACAGGGCCTGGCAAAGTCCATCGAGGAGATGTTAGAGATAGGGCAGGACGAGATATGGGCACATGACATGAAGCTCGCAGACGCCGTCATAGAGGGGGCTATGAGCATGGGTCTCGAAGTGGTCTCTCCCACCGATCCGGAACAGAGGAGCGCGATAGTGAGCATCCGTACCCCCCAAGGAGAAGACAGCTCACAGATAGTCAGGCGCCTGCAGGATGAGTTCGGTATCCTAGTGACTGACAGATCAGGGATGATCAGGGTCTCTCCCCACATCGATAATGATACACATCAGATCGAGATGCTATTCCGGTCACTTAGGACCATTCTCGGTAAAACCTCCAGTTAGGACTTAACACACAACCCCCACGCACGCATCGTGAACAGTCCAGTCGTCGTAGTGGGCATGCACCGTAGCGGGACCAGCCTAGTCTCCAGGATACTCGACCAATCCGGGGTCATGATGGGTAAGGATTTGCAGGAAGACCACGAGTCCCTCTTCTTCATCGGCCTCAACGAGTGGATATACGAGAACGCCGGTGCCAGCTGGGAGCGACCAGCCATCCTCTCAGAGCTCACAGAGAACGAGCTAGCCATGGAAGCGGTAAACGAATACGTCTCCAAGAGAGTTTCAAGCAGAGGTAGCAAGGCATACTCCGGCAGATACCTGAAGAAAGGACTCTTCGATATGGAGGGCAAGTGGGGTTGGAAGGACCCTCGAAACGGCCCGGCTCTTCCGGTATGGAAGTCGATATGGCCTGAGATGAAGATAGTCCATGTCACCAGACACGGCGTCGATGTGGCGTCCAGCCTCAAGACCAGAAACGCAAGTCACTGGGAGGGAGACGTGAGCAGATTCAGGAAATGGCTTCCAACATACTCCTGGCGATCCAGTAGGGCCCCCATCATGAGAGGACAGAGGTCATCCACAATGGAGGGCGCTCTGGGCTTCTGGTCCGAGCAAGTCGAGATGGAGAAGGGCATGCTGAGCGATATCGAGGACAAGCACTCAATCAGGTATGAAGACCTACTCAGTGACCCGAAGGAGGCCCTATCTAAGTTATACGAGTACCTCTCCATCGAAGCAGAACCCCAAACGATATCGTCCATAGAGGGCATGATCGACCCAACCAGGGCATTTGCTTACCGCAAGAACCCGGAACTCACCGAATTCTCCTCCAGTAATTCTGACATTCTGGCAAGGCACGGATATTCCGCTTGATTGTTTGGCCTCATGCGAGGCTAGAATACTCCTATAACTCGCAGACCCTCCAAACGCTTGATCAAATGCACATTCTGGTCCTATCACGCTCAACTCTCTCCCATGGTTTCGGAGGCTTTGAGAGGCAGTGCGAAGATCTGTGCGAGGGATTCGTGAAAGCCGGGCATAGGGTGACGGTTCTCACTACCTCCCGTCACGATGGCGTAAAGGAGGAGGAAAAGAACGGATTCACGATCAGGTTCCTCTCGCCATCCACCCCTATGAAACTGTCAAGAGCATGGTTCAAGGAATCTCTTTCCGTTGTCCGCGAGTTGCACGCAGAGGCCCCCATAGACGTGATTCACAGCAATGAGTTCGCGGCCAAGGGAGTAATGCGTTGGGCCCGAAAGAACGCAATACCAATGGCTGTCGTATGTCATGGCTCTCTGAGGACAGAGCTCCTCTCATTCCTCTCCGCCGCCGATATGAGGCCTAGATACTGGCACTGGCTCCTTCTGACTCCGATGCATCTGATCAGAAGGTGCATTCTCTGGGAGATGCCAATGAGGAAGGCATCAAGATCCATCATACTGGTCTCTCCCACACTCGCGAGGGACTTCTCAGCATACTCGAAGGGAAAGGTACGGGTCATCGAGAATGGAATAACCCTCCCCGACCCGCCCAAGAGTAGGGCATCTAGTGACACGTTACGGCTTCTATGCACAGGGAGAGCGGACAAGCAGAAGGGATTCCAGACGGCAATCAGGGCAGTCTCCAAGATGGAGGATATCCCTCTTCATCTCGACATAGTAGGAACGGGCCCCTATTTCGAAGACCTGAAAGCAATCTGCGCCGATCTAAATGTCGATGATAGGGTTACCTTCCATGGCAGGGTCGATGATGACGAGCTGTCTAGGATATACTCGTCAGCCGATGTCTACCTCATTCCAACAACGAGATACGAGGGATTGCCCCTAGCTCTCTTGGAGGCGATGTCCCATGGAATTCCTACAATCTCCTCTGACATCGGCGGAAACTCCGACGTCATTACTCATGGCAGTGACGGACTCTTCATCAAGCCAGGCGATCTTTCCGAGCTGATTGAGGCGATTCGAAGACTAGAGAGCGACCCCGTCGAGAGAAACGCAATATCTGAGGCCGCCAGAGCCACAGCAGAGCGCAGATTCGACAAGGAGAGGATGGTTAGCGAAACCCTGGAGCTACTAGAGTCATTAGCAGGCCAGGACTAGCTACCTCCGTTTGATTGAATAGTGCGCTGCTCCTCCAAGAAGGCATGGTGGATGTCGCTTCCATGGTCCTAGGTGACTTTCAAGACTCACTAGTAGATGTCTTTGGCTCGTCAGGAGGATGGCTAATGGGCCATGCAATCGTACTTTCCATGGCAGCCCTGATCGTACTATCAATCAGGAACAGGGATCACATAGTAAACGAGTCCGGGTATGGCAGAAAGCACTTCTCCCAAGCAATGGCAGTTGTCTTGATGACAGGATTACAGTACGTCTTCTACACAGGAAGCCTCGGTTTCCCAGAGACCATGTCGATGGTACTTGGGATAACAGGGGCGCTCTCGGCTCTGTGGATGATAAACGTTCTCGAATGACTAGCCCTCTTCCCACTCGTCGTAGTCTCTGGACCTCCTCCTCAGTACAACCACCAACGAAACAAGCAGTATCAACCCGCCAAGAGCACCACCAACAACCTCTTTGTTTTCCATAGCGAGATCTGTCAGTGAACTGTTTCCATCCAGCCCAATCGCTCCTAGTGATAGTCCCTGGGGGTCTACATTCACACCGAGTGAGGGAGTATCGGACGAACACGACGATGGGGCAACCGACCCCACTCCATCACCATCGCCATCATTGTCTATCAGAACAACGCACCCGTTCCATGTGCTAGCGAGGTTTGAGGGAGTGGAAACCTGGAACTGGCAGTTGCCCCCTCCCCCTCCGGCTTGAACTTGGAACTCACAGGGAGCGCTCTGATCCTCAAATCCGGATGGCCATGCAGAGGACATCGATCCCTCCTCAATCATGATCAAGCTATATCCAATCGAGAAATCAGTATTGGACTGGCAAACGAACGAAGCGGCGAAAACCACCGGGTCCCCTGCGTCTATGCTCCCCCCTCCCTGGCCCATCATCACTTCACACGAACCGAAGCTCATCACCTCTACACTGACAACTGCCTCCTCCTCTGAGGTAAAGGCCCCAACATCAATACCATTGGCCTGAGTTACCTTGGCCGTTATATTCGCATCGAATGCACCCTCCTGATGGAGCTCAGTAGCTCTGACTACCACCTGAATGTCAACTTCCTGTCCAGAGCCTATCGTTACCGATTCCGGAGCCGCGAACTCGAAGTCCCCCTCCTCGCTCCCCGTACCAATTTCTACCGACTCGCTATGAATGGAGGGGTTCTCCAACGTGCAATAGACGATGGTCGATCTAGTGGCACCCGGCCAAACCTCAATCGGGTCGGGGTCATCACACGTAATCTCAATAGAAGGCAGCACTCCAATCTGGGCAGAAGAAACCGGTCCAAGGGCCATCAGAACAATCATTGAGGCCATCATAGCAGATAATGGGGGCCTCCAACTCACAGCCCCAACAGTTGACATCAACGGATAGATATTCGCATCAAGAGCGCGTGAAATCATAATATTTCTACTCAAAGGATTCATGGCGACCTCGTGGCTCGCCATGCCATGAGCGACGGAGCCGGCAAACCTCCCGTGGTCATAGTGAAGGAGCAGACCAACATCACTAGTGGTACTGAAGTACAGGAGAAGCTCATCGCAGCTTCAGAGGTTTTCGCCAATCTTCTGAAGCCGACTTTTGGACCGATGGGACTTGACAAGATGCTCTACAAGACAGATGGCAACACTGCAGTCACCAACGACGGTGCAAAGATAGTCTCAGAGCTCTTGGTAAAGCACCCAGCTGCTAAGATGCTAGTCTCCATGTGTCAGTCACAGGAGGAGGCTTGTGGTGATGGCGTGACCACCACCATGCTTCTCTGCGGTGCCCTGCTTCAGGAGGCCCAGACCCTCTTGAGGAAGGGGCTCCACCCTCTCACGATTATCGAGGGGTACAGGAAATCCATGCAAGCATCGTTGGATATGCTGGATGAGATATCCACCCCACTGAATAATGACCTTCTTGGTTATGTGGCCGAGACAGCCATGATAGGAAAGGGTGCAGAAAACGCTCTCCATCTCCTATCAGGATTGGTAGTGGAATCATTGGGCATTGTTTCCGAAAACGTAGAGGAACCAGGAGCAGAGAACGTGTCAATGTTCAAGTCTGGAAAGGGATCACTGAGTGACTCCACCCTGATCAGAGGAGTCGCTTTCAGGAGGAGAGTACCAATGGACGGCCTCCCAAACAACCTCCAAGACGCAAAGGTAGCGGTAATCGGGGGAGATATCAAAATCAGGTCGATGACAAGAGACGCCCAAATCAAAATCTCCTCTGCGGACCAACTAGAATCTTTTGTCAATGCAGAGCAAGCCAGGAAGGAGGACATAGCAACTAGAATCCTAGCTACAGGCGCCGATGTCATTCTCTGCGGGGGGGAGATCGATACCGAGATCCTTCACATACTAGCCGACAATGAGATACTCGCGATAGCACAGCTAGACGAATCGGAACTCAGGAACTCTGCAGATGCAACCTCCTCCTCGATTATCGACTCTATTCTTGATGCATCACCCGGTGATCTAGGAGAATGCGGGTCACTAACATGGGAGAGAAACGAGTCAACTGATATGGTAGAGGACATCATAAGAATTGATGGATGCCGAAAACCCTCCGTGGTAACAATAGAGGTAGGAGGCGATGGAAACGAGGCCACTGAGGAGGCGATAAGGGGGATATACGACTCTCTGAGGGCAACCTCCCTCGCAATCAGGGACGACCTAGTGCTACCCGGAGGGGGCTCCACCCATTCTAGGGTATCATATCACGTTAGGAGTGAGATGGAATCCGAACCTGGCAGGGAGAGGATCGCCATGGAGGCCTTTGCCAGAGCCATGGAGACAATCCCAGCTGTTCTGGCTGAGAACGCAGGGCAGAGTCCGTTGGACAAGGTTCTGGAGCTTCGTGCGGAGGCAAGGAAGGAAAACCAAGCCATGGGGTTAAACAAGAAAGGAGAGGTATCGCCCATAGACGATGTATGGCACTCATTATCAGTCATATCCGAGTCTCTCGAGACATCCACTGAGACCGCGATAAGTATGCTCAGGATAGATCAGGTAGTATCCTCAAGAGGGGACTGAAGATAGAATCCTTCAAGTCGCGTGCCCGCATGCCTGCCCATGGCACAGCCCCGAGCGTTGATCAGCGTCTGGCACAAGGAAGGAGTGGAGGAACTCTCCAAGGCCCTCTCTGACATGAATTGGCAGATTCTGTCCACTGGAGGAACCGCCCGAAAACTCCGTTCAGCCGGTATCTCAGTCATCGACGTCAGCGAAGCTACGGGGCACCCAGAGGTATTCGATGGAAGAGTAAAGACACTCCATCCTGCAGTACACGGTGGGATCCTAGCCAGAAGAGACAGAGAAGACGACATGGAAACCCTCCAAGAGCTGGGCTACGGGCCGATAGATCTAGTCTGCGTTAACCTGTACCCATTCGCTGAGACGGCCGCTAGGGTTCCTCCCGCTACCGACTCAGAACTAATCGAGATGATCGACATAGGGGGTCCAACCATGGTCCGCTCTGCCGCCAAGAACCACAAGGACGTCATCGTACTTACGTCCCCCCCACAGTACGAGGGAATAATTGAACAGCTAAGATCTGCAGATGGCGATCCTTCGGCTATAGATTTGGAAACCAGGGCCAAGCTTGCGCTGGAGTCATTCCAAGGGACCGCCGCATACGATTCCGCTGTCTCCAATGAACTGGAGAGAAGACTCAGCGATGCCAAAAACCCCTCGAGGATACACATCGCCTCAAAGAGAGGCACGCATCTCAGATATGGCGAGAATCCTCATCAGCCAGCATCATTCTACCCGGCAGAGGGAGAACCAGAGGGATTGGCCTCGGCCATCCAACATGGAGGCAAGCCACTTTCCTACAACAACTACCTCGATCTGGATGGGGCACTGAGACTCGCACAGAACCTCATCCACGCATGCCCCGAACACGAGCACGGTTGCGTAGTAATCAAGCACACCAATCCATGTGGAGCCGCAGTCGACACTAGTCAATCAGAGGCATGGACAAACGCACTGTCTAGCGACCCTGAGAGTGCGTTCGGGTGTGTCATAGCATTTACGAAGGAAGTTCAGCCTGAAACCGCCACTGCCATTGGGGGGCACTTCTTTGAGTGTATGATAGCACCCGGGTATCACCCAGAGGCATTGGAGATTCTTTCCTCAAAGAAGAACCGTAGAATGCTGACTCTCAGCCCAATGGGCCCCAGAGCCGAGAATCTCTCTCTTCGACAGGTCAGTGGTGGCTGGCTAGCACAGGTGCAAGGGCCCCCTGCAGTAGAATGGGATAATGCCGAATGTGTCACAGAGAGACAGATGGAAGACGGAGAGCTCTCTCTAGCCAGATTCGGATGCGCCGTATTGTCCGAGGTCAAATCGAATGCGATTATCCTCGTTTCGAAGACCCCCACAGGACTCGCTACAGTTGGAGTAGGCCCGGGCCAGACCAGCAGGGTCGAGGCCGTCAGGATAGCATCTAGGAGAGCGGGCGACAGAGCGAAGGGTTCGATGATGGTATCAGATGCCTTCTTCCCATTCAGGGATGGAATAGACTCAGCCAACGAGATCGGGGTCTCAAGCGTGGTTCAACCGGGTGGTTCAGTTAGAGACCAGGAGTCAATAGATGCGGCTAACGAGCACGGCATCTCAATGCTGTTTACCGGGACCAGACTGTTCCTACATTAGGAAGAAATTCCACTCGTCACATCTATTGTGATATGGTACTAATCCACAAGAGAGCGATGAAGGAAAGCCCTACAATGGTGAAAAATGTAATCGCCTTCTTCTGACTGTTAGCCATTTCTTCCCTTGACGCTTCTTCAGATCTCGAAATCTCCTCTTCTGCCTCATCTGCGGATAGCCCGCCTTCCTTCGCTAGCTTGTTAGCCTCACTAGTGGCCTCACCAACCTTTCTTTCTTCGTATGATTTCTTCATGGTCTTTGCTTCTGCATTCATGGCATCTCCCACCATGTCCCGGACCACTGAGCCCAGTATGTCCCCGGCTATGCTCATGCTATCGAAATAGGTCGCACCGAGAAAAAACTGTTCCCTTATTTGGAAAATTGAGAACCGACCATGCTACTCTGAGGAAGATATGAACCTAAACGGACTTGCTAGAGTAGAGACCCCTCTGTAATCCGTCACATTCTCCCTGAAATGCGATTGAGGGTCATCGAGAGCCTCTGATATCGTGTTAACAGACGCACACGGAACACCGACAAGACATTCCTCCAAATCAGCTCTTGTGAGCCTTCTTATCGAATCATGCACCATACTCTCGACCAACTCCCTGTTCTCTATCCTGACGCTATTCTCGATCCATGATTCAGGAGAGTCAAGGGACAGGGCCTCGACCAGCTTCTCCCATTGTCCACTGGTCCCGACACCTATGGCAAACCAACCATCACTGACCTGGAAGACCCTGTATGGAACTAGATTCGGATGACTGCTGCCCATCCTCCTTGTTTTCATGCCCACTAGGGCATTGTGTCCCTGGTTAACCAGTGAGGCCAGAGCAGTGTCCCACAATGAGATATCTATCCTAGCTCCCTTCCCTGTCTTCTCTCGTCTGAGCAGACATGCCAGTATCGAGCTGACCGCGTTCATACCAGTCATCACATCTATCCAAGCCACCCCTACCTTGGCCGGGGACCCCTCCTCCTCGCCGGTTACTGACATAATGCCACTTCTGGCCTGCATAGTCAGATCGAATGCAGGCTCATCCCTACGCGGCCCCGTCTGTCCATAGCCCGAAATGCTACACACAATCAGATCGTCCCTAATAGGCCCGAGTAGCCGGTCGAATGTCCCCGGTCTGAAGTTCTCGATTACCACATCCGACTCCTCAATCAAGGCTCGGACCCTCTCCCTCTCCTCCTTGATATTTGCAAACAGTATGTCCTTTCCACGGTTGCACGAGAGGAAGTAGGATGCTACCTCCTTTCCATCGAATCCAGCTTGAAAGGGAGGTCCCCATGTTCTGGAATCATCACCCCAAGGGGCTTCAATCTTGGTAACTTGGGCACCCAAATCGGATAGTGTCTGAGCGGCGTGGGGACCTGCTAGGATTCTGGATATATCTAGGACCTTCACTCCCTCTAGCGGTAGTATCATGACTCTCGCTGGAGAACCGACCAATTGAAATTATTCTAAGACTAGATTCGGTCAAACACTGCTCTAGAATCAAATCGGGGTCCAAATTCCCATTGCCCTAGCCACGCACCACCCTGACCATCCCTCGAAGACTCCGAGAGAACCGCCTGCCAGCATACCAGCAGACGCATACCACAGATATGGGAGCTCGACAATGTCGAGGTAGGCCACACCAGCGATACAAAGGCCACCCACTATGGACGCAAGACCCCCGAAAAGTCGGAGAGCCTTACCCCTGGCATCAATGTTGCATTCCATGACCATGAAATCTACCTCTCACCTGAGGTAATAAACGCGTGTTTTTACAAAATCGCGACTAATTCCTGGTAGGTACTCTGAAACCGACGTACCAAATCCCAATCAGTCCGACCATCAGAACCGTACCCGCCCCGAAGCCCGGATCAGCACCATTCCAAGTAGACGGGTCACCGAGAGTACCAGTCCCTCTGGTCGATACCGCCCAAACGAAGTATGCAGACAGGGAAGTCATGACCCCGATCAGCGAGACAACCCCATACTTGGCGTGCTTGGGAATAGTCTTACCAGTGGCATAATACTCGAAAATAGCGGGTCCGAAGTAGTCGTTGGTAAGGGTCCATCTGAAAAGCTTCTCACTGGATATGGAGAAAAAGTAAGCGGCGGGCACAGCCCAAGACACCGTGGGCCACCCGGGAATCCATATCCCGATTACAGCGAAAACCACGAAGAGACCACCCAAAGTGGTGTATAGTCTACTTTTTGATGGACTGCTGGAGACGGAATACCTCTCCACTATCTCATCTACAGTCCCGAGTCTTTCCATGTGGCTCATGTCTGCTAGAGGCCGGTGCTTTAAGTTCAGATGCCCCATCACTCTCAACGAGGCGCTCAATGAGTAACATGAAACACAAGGTCGCCTTCAGAGTGGCGTGAGCGACGAATATGTCCTTCCCAGGAAGGCCACTCCGGACTCGCCATTACGCCTGGCAGTGATGATATCAGGAGGCGGCTCAGGCCTCAGAGCCCTGCTGAAGTACCAACAGGAAGCCGATAGAGCACATGTCACGACGCTGGTGATAGCGGACTCCGAGACAGCAGGGGGACTGAAGCACGCCATGGACGCAGGTGTAGAATCCTTCTCCGTACCCCTCCCTAAAGAACTCAAGGGGGACGAGAGGAGGAGGGCCCACGAGGAACAGATCATCAGAATCATCGAATCAAAGGACATTGAGCTGATTGTCCTCAGTGGATATATGAGAATCCTGACCTCCTTTTTCGTATCTCGGTGGAAGGGGAGGCTGGTGAACATCCATCCATCACTGCTTCCAGACTTCCCAGGCGCCCATGCTCAGAGAGATGCCCTAGAGGCACGAGTGAGGGTGTCGGGGTGCACAGTACACTTCGTAGACGAAGGAGTTGACTCGGGACCCATCATCGAGCAGAGGGAGGTTCCAGTACTCGAATCTGACACCATCGACACACTAAGGGATAGGATCAAGCAAGCAGAGCATGACCTATATCCCAAGGTACTAGATGACATATCTTCAGGAAGGGTACTACTCTAAATCACTGGGCCGATTAATGTTCCTAACCACTTCCTCACTTACCTCTACTAGCACATGGTCCATTTCATGGAACTGCTCTCGAAGAGGCCTCCTGTTGCGCCCCACCAAACCAGCTACTTCAGGTCTAACGAGAGCGAGTAACGGATGTGTTCTACCCGAGCAAACAGGAATAGCAACTTTACAGTCCCCAATTCCTCTCTCAAGGTCAATAAGAATCTCCATTTCAAGCCAAGGAACGTCAACAGGGGCTATCTGCAACGGGTCATTACAGAACGGGTCTGTTAATGCATCCAGTATCGCTTCGATAGGGCCAGCATGTGGGTTGGAATCAACCACCCACTCAACCTGGAGAGAGGAATCCAATACCCTGCCGTATCTCTCCATGTGCTCAGGTGACGCTACTGAAATTCTGATTGGCTCCAAACCAGCCTCTGCGAGAGTCATGGCAACTCTCTGTATGCATGCTACACCATCAACTTGCAACAGGCACTTGTCACTACCCATCCGGGTTGATTTACCACCTGCTAGGATAAGGGAACGCAATCCCTCACCTCAGCTCGTCCAACCTGCTTAGAGCATATTGGATTTCATCCATCAGATCCAAGGCCCTACTCATGAAGACTGCACGCTCCTTCCTTCCTTCGGACTCCTCTAACCAGACCATAAGCTGTCTTATGTCTCTGGAATCCCTCATTATTGTCCACTCTAGTACACTTTCTGCTATCGGGTCCTCTGAGGGCAACAGTCGTCCAGACATGACCCGCTGTCAGGGTACTCACACATATCCGCTTCGTTTCTTAGTGCTCAATAGGCCTACTTCCGAACAATATCTAACACGTTTCACATTGAATTTCCATCAGGAGCGTTCATGAAGGTAGAGTCCCCCGCCACAATCAAGCTTAGGCCTACTCGAGGGTGTCAATCACCCATCACTGCCGATTTTCGGCTACTGGAACGAGGCCCCGAAAGTGGGCCCGATAGCGAAAGGAGAAATGAAAATATGTCACAAGAAGGAAAGTATGTCATACACGCTTCCATCCGTACGGATGGAAACGTCCAGAGAAAGGATGTGGTTGGCGCAATTTTCGGTCAGACCGAAGGTCTGCTCGGCGAAGCGCTCCAACTAAGAAAGCTACAGAGAACAGGTCGAATAGGACATGTTGACGTGGTTCTTCATCAGAACAAGGGCAAGGTGCAAGGGGAGATTCTTGTGTCCTCGTCACTTGACCAGGTCAGTACAGCAGTAATAGGGGCCGCTCTGGAAACAATAGATAGGATTGGCCCATGCAAAGCAGTCATCAAAGTAAAGATGATCGAGAACCAACAGTCTTCCAAGAGAGACCACGTAATAGAGAGAGGAAAGCAGCTTCTGCTGAAGATGGTAAACTCTGGCGTAGACGACTCGAAGAATATCCTAGAAGAGGTCAGAGCGGTTCTGACATTGGACAAGGAGACAGAGTACCATGGGATGACCGCTGGCCCAAATGTCACCGAGTCAGAAGCAATCATAATTGTTGAAGGCAGGAACGATGTTAGGAACCTACTCAAGTTCGGAATTAAGAATGCGATCGCAACAATGGGCTCAGGGATTAAGCCTGAGTTAGTCGAGCTTGCCAAGAGCAAGAAGGGAGTCACCGCGTTCATTGACGGAGATCGCGGAGGAAAACTCCTCCTAATGGAAATAAACGGTCAGCTGGGGAAGGCCCTCACGCATGTCGCCATGGCTCCCCAGAGCAGAGAGGTAGAGCACCTCGAAGGAAAAGTAGTCACGAAGTACCTACAGCAGAAGGAAGTCGCAAGTAAGGCAGTACCCAGGATTCAATCAGAGCTGAACAAGGAAGACGACAAATCCGTTGGCAGAGGGAACGAGTCGTTGGTCGCTCCAGACCATGTTAAGGAATGGGCTTCACACCTTGAAGGCCTAAAGAAGAACAATGCTATCATCATCCTAGAGGATGGTTCCGGAACTGATCCAATAGGCGCTAGAGCTCTCGCAACCGCTATGGCGGAGGCCGAGGGAGCCACAGGACTTGTCTTCGCTGGTAAGGTCAATGACAGGATCTTCGAACTGGCATCAGGGGCCGGTATTGAGAATGTCCTAGGTACATCTGTGGGTGGCGTAACCCGAAAGGGCAACGTACAAGCATACTCTTCGGAAGACCTCTGACTAATTACGTCCGGCGGGACGTAGTCCCGTTTGGAACCCGCGTCTCAGCAAGCTCATCAGCAGAAGGCATCAAAAGTCCAATAGGTCCGCTGTAACTGATGGATCAGACCACCGCCGGCATTCTGGCCCTCTACGGCATTCTAGGAGTCACGGTCCTCGCTCTTTGGCTCAGACATAGATCAGTCCTAAGTCAGAGAGACAGAATGATGAACAGAATGGGCGATCTACAGACTAACTTATCTGACACCACCCAGAGGTTAGACCTGCTTTCGAGAGGGGTGGATACGATCCTAGGGGAGACCCCCGAAGTTCGTAATCTACTCGGAGTACACCGTAAGCTGGAGAGCGCGGAAAATCTACTATTCGACCAAGGAATAGCAGTCAGCTCAAGCGAATCGTGCGCAATCGCCTCTCACGCTGCAAAGGCAATCATCGAGAAGCACAGCACAGAACCTGACGAGAATACTGCAATACTTCCAGGACTACTCCCGCTCGTTGTAAGACTTGATGCTATTCTAACGGAGGCAGAGATGAGAGCCGAGGACTTGGAACTCAATGGAGGAGAGCATAGGGTCCTCGGTGAGCTATTCCATGCGTCCGCCAGGACTTCAAGGGCCGCGGACTGCTATAGAATGGCAAATCAGATGGACCCAGAGGACTCGGCCTCTCTGAGATCTCTAGCTAGAATTCAGAGAGAATCGGGAGAATTGGAAACTCTGGATAGAACTCTTGAGAGGCTGTTGGCGACGTCTCCCGATGATCTAGAGGCCCTCGCAGAACAAGCCGCGATCCTAGTCGGTTCTGATGATGAGAGATATGATAGAAACAAGACAAGGCTCATTGCTTTGGGCGAACCTCTGGAAGAGACCGAGACCTCGACGAAGCTATCTGAAATCGCCCTTAGAGCGAAAGACTCCAGGATTTCTGGTGACTCATCTACTCTAGATTCTAACGACTCCCCTTTGCTGGTAGAAAGAGCGGCTAAGCTAATCGGATTGGGAGAGGCAGGCGCTGCCCTTGAGGCAATTACGAAAGCAATTGAGATGGATGAAGACAACGGACCAGCTTGGCTTCTACATGCACGCATACTAGCTGCAGGAGAAGGCAATTCAAAGGAAGCCATACGGAGCATCAGAAGAGCAACCGCCCTTGGAGAATACGGAGTGATAATGGAATCCGAAATCCTAGAGAATGAAGGGAGACTAGATGCCGCTCGAGCAGTTTTGGAAGAGCACCTTGAAACACTCCCTGAAGATGCGGAAGCGAGAGCCAGACTTAGCCTAGTCCTGATGAAGGCCGGGTCCATAGACTGGGCAAAAGAGACTCTCAACGAAGCTCCTCCAATCTGCTGGGAGAGTTCCCACATGCATGTCATGGAGGGAAGACTGCATCTGCATGATACGGAGCAGTATAGGGATGAGTATGGAAATCATGATCCCATACTCTTGATAGACGCTTTGATCTCTTTCGATGCCGCGATAGATCACGATAGAGAAAACGGCCTCGCATGGCTCGGTAGATCCAGGGCTCTGAGATTCCAAGGCTCACATAATGAGGCCGAAGTCGCACTAGTCAGGGCCAGGAGATTAATCCCCAATCATACATCAATTCCTTTGGAGGAGGCCCATCTCTGCATAGAAATGGGGAAACTCGATCAGGCGAATACCCATATTGCCGAAGCCGCCACACATCTCCATGAACACCCAATAGTACCCTTTGTCAGAGGCTTGATAGCGGCAAAGCAGGGAAGAATGACTGAGGCACAGACTCTTTTCACCAAGGTTCTGGCTATAGATCCAGATCATGTTAGAGCAAGACTGAACAGATGCTCTGCTTCTTTACTAAAGGGAGATTTAGACATGGCACTGGATGACTCCGACCACTTGATTTCAATCTCACCGGCCCTTCTTATCGCCAGACAGAGAAGAGCGGAAGTTCTCATGAACCTAGCCGACTGGACAGAAGCGGAGGCAGAACTCAGGAGGATTCTGGATAGAAGAGATGAGCACGTCATGGCTCTAGTTCATCTTGGCACATGTTTGATTGCGATGGATAAGGCGGAGCAGGCAGAAAGGCCACTAAACTCAGCTTTACGGATAGATTCCACAAATTCGGACGCATGGTATCAAAGAGGGCTCTTGTATCTGGATTTCGGCAGAGGACAAGAGGCTCTCTCTGACTTCGAAAGCGCCTCTAGGAATGACCCAAAGCACATCGACGCAAGGCTGATGATAGCAGCAATTTTCCATGAGAGAGGAGACACAAAGAATGCGTCCAATGCTTGGAGAAAGGTTCTGGATATCGATCCACAACACAAACTAGCTAGAAGGAGGCTGGAAGAGTGCAACGGAAGAACCGTGGCTTCAGCCAAGATCCTGGGGCCGGAGGATTGAATCACCTCCTTCCACGCCGATGCACATGGCCAACACTGTAGAGCCCGGTAACAATGCTCCAAACTTCGAACTTCCAAACGCCAACGACAGCTCTGGGGGTGGGACAGTTTCAATGTCTGACGTGATTGGTGACAAAGGCGGAATAATCATGTTCACCTGTAATCACTGTCCATATGTGGTAGGCTCAGAGCCAAGGATTGAGAATATTGCAGAGAAGGCGAGGGAAAGCGGACTCGGTTTCGTAGGAATAAACTCGAATGATCCAGTGAAGTATGAATCCGACTCATGGGATAACATGGTCAAGAGAGCATCAAGGGGGATGAGCTATCCTTATCTCCATGATGAAGACCAGACTGTTGCCGTATCATATGGGGCCGAGAGAACCCCTGAGTTCTATCTCGTTTCCTCGTCGGGCACGGTCGTTTACAGAGGTAGGATGGACGACTCTCCTAGAGACCCTTCGCATGCATCGACCTCAGATCTTTCAGATGCAATTGATGAGCTCTTGAATGGTAAGGAAATTTCTAACCCTCGTACAGATAGTATTGGGTGCTCCGTCAAGTGGAAGCTATGATTAGTACTGCTCCAGGACTAACTCGGTTTGAGTTGAACTAATCTCAGCCGGTGCTGTGAGCCACATCTTATCGAGCATTTCTCTCAGTCCTACGGTGTCGTCAACGTGCACTACTGCAATCAAGTCAGCGTCACCGCTTACTTCGTAGACACTCTCGACGTTCTGCCAGCTCGCAAACTCCCCTGCAAGAGACCCTATTTCTGTACCAGGCCCTACCTTCAGCCTAATCAGAGCAGTAAGTCCAATCCCTGATTCTCTAATTGTATAGCCTCTGATTACTCCTTCCTCCTCCAGCCTCTTCATGCGTGTTCTAATAGTCCTCTCCGTGACTCCCACCCTGTCTGCAATTTCCACAAAAGAGGACCTGCCAGCGTCTCTCAATACATTCAATATTGATCGGTCCAGAGAATCTACCTTCATACGAGTTTTATCCGCTTTATGTATAGTATTTGTATCTATTCTTCACATTTAAGATAAAATTCAAACAATAAAATCCTCTTTTCGTATAATTGTAAAATTATTCTCAGAGGTTGCGTTCAAATGGGACCCCTTGTCTTGGGCATCATGGCGAGGGAGGAGGCAGTGCACCTTCTCCGTCGACAGGAGTACCTAGATGAGGTATCCTCGCTTGACCTTCCTTCTTCCTACGCGGCATGGTACAATGTAGATGTAGCCACGCTACTGAACAGAACCAGAATAGTAGGTCATGAGGTTGATACCGAGACCGGGCAGTCATTGGTATTCTTTGATAGGAGCCTAATGCTGTGTTGCCCCGTATCTGGTAAGATGCACCACTATCCAAAGCACCTGCTTCACTGCTTTGTGGATGATAACAGGTGTGATTTCTCAGACCAGGACGGGGTCCTCTTCAGGGCCGAACTATTCTCCATTTCGCCAACAGGTGAGCAACTTTGCTGGGAAGCGTGTTGCAGATCAGAGATGGAGGTTCCAGAAGTACAGACAAAGGTCTCTCGTTGGCTAAGCTGGTTGAACGAATAATTCCGGACAATCAACAACATGGTACTGGCTACTCAGCCGTATAGGTTCAGTTTACAATGACAATATTCAGAAGATATCCATCAGTCGACGGCACATGGGGGCACGCATATCGCAAATCCGAGGAAGGATGGTATTGGATTCCCGGGGCAACCCTACAGTCGAGGTTGATTGTCTCACTGAGGATGGAACGCTCGGCCGAGCAATGGTCCCATCCGGAGCCAGCACAGGTCGTCACGAGGCAGTGGAGCTACGAGATGGCGACAATCGATGGGGAGGCAAAGGCGTCGATACCGCAGTGGCGAACGTCAACGGACCCATTGCAGACGCCTTGGTGGGATTGGACCCTAGTGAACAAGGGGTCGTGGACACAGCAATGATGACCATCGACTCAACCCCCAACAAGAGCAAAATCGGTGCCAATGCTATGCTTGGTGCTTCTATGGCTTGTCTAAGGGCTACTGTTGGAAATGGGAATATATGGCAACACCTCTCAGATGGGAGTGCCTCGATTCCAGTGCCTCTGATGAATATCCTCAACGGAGGGGCACATGCAAACTCGAATGTCGATGTACAGGAATTTATGGTAGTGCCTCATGGCTTCGACTCATACCCAGAAGCGCTACGTGCGGGTACTGAGATCTATCATTCACTCCGGGCCGTACTAAAGGAAGCGGGATTACTCGGTGGTGTCGGCGACGAAGGGGGCTTCGCTCCGAACCTACCTCGTAACGAGGAAGGACTCCGATATGTTGTCGAGGCGATTACCAGAGCCGGATATGCGCCAGGCAAGGAAGTATCGATCGCGTTAGATGTAGCCAGCCAAGAATTCTTGCAGGATGATGGCTACCATATAGACGGGAAGGTGATCAGTGGCTCAGAGCTTGGTCTACTATACTCATCATGGCTCGATGACTATCCAATTGTATCAATCGAAGACCCGTTTGGTGAGGACGACTGGGATTCTTGGGTCGAATTCTGTCAGCGCGAAGGACACAGAGTACAGATTGTAGGGGATGACCTGTATGTCACCAATCCCGATCGCCTCGCTAAGGGTATTGATATGGGAGCATCGAATGCAATTCTAATCAAACTCAATCAGATTGGAACAGTGACTGAAACACTATTGGTCATATCAATGGCGAAGGCCGCAGGGTATGGCACTGTCATTAGCCATCGTTCAGGCGAAACCTCAGACTCCATTATCGCTGACATAGCAGTAGGTACTGACGCAGGACAAATCAAGACTGGAGCACCGGCCAGAAGCGATAGAACATCAAAATATAACCAGCTTCTCAGAATATCGGAGGAGTGCGAGACCTACTCTAAACTATTCCAATAGGGATAGCAATAGTGGAAGAACTATTGTAGCGTCTGATTCGATAACGAATTTTGGAGTCGAAACATCTAGCTTGTCCCAACTGATTTTCTCATTGGGTGGGGCCCCTGAGTACCCTCCATAGGACGGCCTCGACTCAGAAATCTGTCCAAACCACGCCCACCTAGGAACATCCAAACCAACATCCTGTCGAAGCATTGGAACCACCGAAATTGCAAAATCACCAGCAATTCCCCCTCCTACCTGAAGAATCCCAGTAGGAGAGTCATCCTCCCTGTACCAGTCCGCTAGGGCCTGCATGGCCTCTAAACCGCCCTTGATGATTGACGAGTCTTTGACCGTCCTGTCTAGTACCCTGGCTGCTAGGATGTTACCAAGTGTTGAATCCTCCCATCCTGGGGTGAAAATAGGCAGATTAGCGTCAGCGGCGCAGGCCAGCCAGGACTTCTCAGGATCGATATCGAACTCAATCTCCCCATGAATAAGAAGGTCGTATAGATACTCGTGGGGAAACCTTCGGTCACCAACCTCGGACGCATCCTGCCAAAGTGACATCAGACCCTCCTCGATTTCTCTGAACACGTCTTCAGGAAGGGCTACATCAGTTACCCTATTCATCCCTCTATTTCTCAGACGCTCTTCGTCCGTAGGGCTAAGTTGTCGCCAATCAAGTATTTCTTCATATTTCGAACGCGCTACTAGATTGAATATGTCCTCTTCAAGATTAGCACCAGTACAACATATCGCATGAACCTTCTGTGACTTTATTGCAGGCCCGAGACTCCTGCCGATTTGAGCTGTTGACATTGCTCCGGCCAAGGTCACTATCAGTCTCCCTCCTTCATCTAGAAACTCCTTCAGGGAGCTAGCACATCTTGTCAGCTCTCCTGCATTGAAGTGGTGGAAATGCTCAGAAACGAAATCACCAATATCCATTGAATCACTCTCTAAAATCTACTGACTCTTTCCTTTCTAACCAAGGTAACTCCCTCTATCTCTGAAATCAAACCTTCATGGATCAGCTCCACAACATGCTCTGGGTCGTGAGGCCCGCAGGTGAAAACGTCAATTGCGAGCAAACCCTCGTCAGAGTAGCAATGAGCGGTAACGTGACTCTCATCAATGAGTACAACAGCTGCAAACCCGGGAGGGCTCTCGGAGCCATCGAAAACCTCTACGTGCGAATGAACTTCCCTGATACCTGATTCTCTCACACAATCTCTCATAAGGGACAACATCCAATCCCCCTCATCTTTTCTTGGACATGAGTAATTGAGGTAATCCAAGAAGATGTGACTCCCTCGCGACTCCCCATCGTGCATAGCCACTCGTGTAGATATGGGATTTCAAGCTCTCTACTACAGTAACCAAGATCTTAGTCTACTCAAGCCCTCATGTATGGCATCTTCGTTAGTTGCATAAGATACTCTGATGAAACCCTCTCCACCTGTTATCAGCGAGGCAGGAATTAACTGCACACCGGCTTCTAGTGCACCATCTGCAAACTCAGTATCAGTCATCCCTGTTCCGGTAATATCAGCGAAGATGTAGAAGGCCCCTTCGGGTTCAATGACTCTGACTCCCGGTAGCTCTGATAGACCGTTTTTCATTATCTCCCTTCTCTTCTTGTATTCTAAGTTGAATTCTTCTACGGAGCTATCGCAGCTCAACGCGACTCTAGCCGCTTCCATCATAAATGTAGGTACGTGAGAAGCCGAATTAGCTTGGCTTTTTATGGCCGCCTTAACGGCATTTGACGGTCCTGTCAGAAAGCCGAGCCTCATCCCAGTCATCGCCCATGACTTCGACCATCCATTGACGACAATAGTTCTCTCCATGCCTCCCGGTAAAGACGCTGGAGATACGTGAGGCCAATCAACCCAGACCATGCGCGAGTAAATCTCATCAGATACGATCCATAAATCGTTATCCACCGCGATTTCAAGAATTCCCTTGATCTCATCAGGCGTGAATACCGCACCCGTCGGGTTGCAAGGAGAATTGAGTAGAATCATTCTCGTCTTATCTGTTACAGCTTCACGTATGGCGGCTAAGTCGGGATGAAAATTATCCTTCCTAACTGGCACATGGACTGGTTTGGCACCAATGAACTCCAGCATAGGCTCGTAAGATGCCCAAGAAGGTGCGAGCAGTATCACTTCGTCCCCCGGCATAGTAGTAATTAGGAAAGAGTACAGCATCGCTTGCTTAGCTCCTGGCGTAACTACTACGTCCTCAGCAGAGACCTCAATCTCATGGTGCTTCGATAGATAATCTGCTACTCCCTGGCACAATTCCATCGATCCCGCCCCCCTGGTATACTTTGTATTACCAGCCTCAAGCTCTCCAATAGCAACATCTAGAATTTCCTTCGGAGTAGCAAAACCTGGTTCTCCAACTGTCCACCTTACTATCTCAGGCCCCGGCGGCTGGAGATATGGTGCGAAGCCAACACCGAGCCCCTCGAACCTTGCAGAAATGTCTGGCATGTATCTCCGACGCGCAGGACGACCATGAAGGTATGCCGAATCTCGGATAGCCTTCAAGAGAGGAGGGGAGGTCCCGAGCACGCGGCACGGATGGCAGAGTAGCTATGCAAGGGATTGCAGATCCCTGGACCCGGGTGCAAATCCCGGTCCGTGCTCCAACTAATTCTACAGCATTACGTTAGCAGTGAAAATCAGTCCAACGATCAATGTCACAGTGATGACCAAGATATTGAACGCGTTTGGAGTGAGCTCCTCCATCCCAGCTCCATAACCAGTCATACCATCTTCAACTCCTTCATCTCTCATCCTGTAGTAGGCAAACAATACCAGAAGCATCGCAAGAGGTCCTGCAACACTGTCTAGAACAGATTGATCTGAGACTGGTCTCGATATCTCCCCCACGTTGTCTACCAGTGCCATGTAAGTCGATATTGTTGCTGTGATTAGGAAGAAAATTCCAGGATGCAATATTGGCCACTTTCCTTTTGCACCGTCCAAAACCACCATCGCAGTCCAGATGGTATAGACTAGGAATAGAGAACCACTTACAGCCACCGTTACCGTTGATGGAGCGCCCAGGCCGGCGTCAAGCATTTCCTGACTTGCCTCTCCTAGACCAAATGCCTCTATTCTATCTTCAGGCATGACAAGGGACATGAAGCTGTACCAAACCCCCATAACAACCACTAGTGCCATAGCTACAAGTGATGGCTTGTCATCTATATTCAAACCCATCTTGAATTCAGAAATCCCATCGTCTACTTCGTCCTCGGCCTTCAATAGGAAGTAGGCTGCTATGTATATCGCAGTCGTTACAGGAGCAATGTATTTTGGAGTCGTAGAGGAGTCTAAGTCTCCCCAGTAAGCCCACATTGCTGCAGACATAACTACGAATCCGATGATCACTGGAATCATGACCTTCCACATTCCCTTCGCCCCCTCATTTAGAATTAGCATTGTGGACATGAACACGCCAAACATCAGTACCCCATTGAAAGCTGTTTCAGGACCTCCATTTCCGTAAGAAAGCATTTCAGCAGTGGTTTCATTGGTAAAACCAAGAGTGAAGCAACCATCTCCTCCCGTTACATAACAATCAGCGAAGAGCATGAAATTCATCGAGTAAACAATTGTTACAAGGGCACTCACCATTAGGCATATTTTTGCAGGTGTTGATTTAATTCTATCAAACATTAACCATTAGAGTCAACCTAAGGCTAATAATCATAACGTTTGTTCATATTTTATATAGAATTTTGTAATAATTTCCATTCCATATCGTAATGCAACCCTATTCCTTCAATCTCAAAAACGTCAGATACCTCGACAAAACCACATCTCCTGTACATGGGAACTGCTCTAATTCTAGCATTACACCAAATCCCAGTACCCTGCTCAGAAGCATATTGCTGGAGTCTCTTTACGATTCGTGAACCGATTCCCCTATTTCGAAAATTAGGGCTGACTGCCATTCCCCTTATTCTGAATCTACACCCCTCTCTTTCGTCTATCTGTAACGTTGAGCAACCAACTAGCCTGCCCCCTTCATACGCACAAAGGAATCTAGTCCTCGCATCTTCGTCTATGCCCGGGTAATGCTCCGAACCCCTCGGAAGCCCTTCTCGAAGCACCTCGAATCTTAGATCTAGATGCGCTCGATCTACCGACTCCTCCCAAACAAGCCCGTCCTTCACGTCTGTTGCAGGTGGCAATCGTGTAATACACTTGTTAGTCGCATTCAAGCGCAGGACCCTCTTCGATTCGTCGTGGATGAAGCCAACTTGCCCAACTGGAAGACTCATGCCATTGTCGGCTCTGTCATCCTGCTCAATGTCATCACTCTGAAGCTTTCCACTCCCGGGCCTTGGAAATCCGAGTCTTTTACCCTTGGGTTACTGGGTTCGGTTTCCTTGGTCTTTCTATACGTCGCATGGTACAGAATCACCTTCAAGAGAAGAGGACTCATTCCTTGGGTTGATCTGTGGTCCGAACCGAGAAAATCTGCTTACATCGTTTTAGCATCCTCAATAGGTGTTCTTTCTATGGCATGGTATACTGGAAACTATATGCAGGGAATTCTACCTACGCCGACCGGGTTAGTAATGTCCCTAATTGGATTCTTGATGCTCACTCAGTCCGTTTATGTCCTGCTAAGTGTAGGCCCTCTCGCTGAAGACTAGCGTTCAGACCATAATCTGAGCCACTCTGATATGTTCTCTCGAACATCCTCCTCGGTTACTTTCCGATCAGTTACCCTGCCCTTTTCGAGTGGTTTGATCCTACAGCCACAAGCATTTGCATGCCCCCCTCCGTCGGGGTCGAAATGCGTAGCTAGCTCCGTCAAGTCATAAATTCCCCCTTCTCTGTGGAGAAATGAATTCGTATAAAACGACGCTGAGACAGGATATCCAGTATCATCACCAAACGATGCCCCTATGTCGCCATGTATGACTATACAAGCGTCACAAGAGTCACCAGCGAATGCTGTGACATGATAGCCGTTTGACCGCATCCCTAACCCATCTAGTCTTGCTATGGCGATCCTATCTATCACCACAGTCCTCTCGGCGATTATCTCTGTTAGCTTCTCCCGCTCTCTCTTTCTCTCTCGAAGCTTCCTGGAAATAAGCGGAATCTCCAGAATCTGATCAATTTCAACCCCCCTCTGTAGCCCCTCCAGTACCGCCATTGCAGTTCCCTCACTTACGTCGATGACTCTCCCCAACCAAACTGCAGGATTATCTGAAAGATATTCATCTCTGGTCACCCCCCCGCCGTCCAGCTTATCCACCCAGACCAAAAGATCGTCTAAATCTGACAAATCAATCCTATTCTTCAGCAAATCATGAGCAATCCTAGCCGCCGATGGAGTCGCCCTCCACACAGATATCACGCCACTCTCATCTCCGATAGGCTTGTTTGACTGATGATGATCAATGCTCAATCCACATTTTGGATGCCTAGGCAAGTCGCAAACCACCGTCTTCCTATCCATCAGATGATCCATCAATCCCGCACGCAACTCTCCAGGATGTCCAAAAACCACCTCTGAATCAGGCCACCATCTTCTGAGTATTGATCCTGTCACCACGCCATCTAGGTCACTATCAGTTACTATCCTGCGTATATCCAACGACAACGGATCTACCTCCATGAAAATCTCTGGGAAACTATCTACTCAAAGGTGCTTTTGGTCATATCAATGAGTAATGTTTTGACCCAGATGCCCGTACTACGCTCATGGCCCCATCGAATTCCAAGGTTATGGAGACCTCCTGCGGGCTTGTTCTGATTAACTATGACGCTATCCTCCTTCTCCAATATCCACAGGGACATTGGAGCTTTCCCAAGGGACATGTCGAAGATGGAGATGACGACCACCACGTGACGGCATCAAGAGAATTATTGGAGGAAACAGGAATCAGTACCCTGGAGATAGACTCTAATTGGGAGTACAGAACACAATATACCTTCAGAAAGAAAGGTAAGAAAACCACAAAACAGGTTTTTTGGTATATTGCCACTACCGATGAAATCGATGTAGAGCTCTCCGAAGAGCATACTAGCTATATCTGGCTAAACTATGAGGAAGCCGAGTCCATGCTCACATTCGACCAAGAGAAGGAGCTAATCAGGTCGGCGATATTTCATATGAAAAAATCAGGTATTGTTACTTAATTCTAAACTCTCTTTCCTAGAGGGGTCCATAGGGCTTCTCCTTCTTCTCCAGTAAGCCAGCGAGAGAGGACGAAACAGTGGTCTGAGAGCCTATTTAGGTAGCTTATAACCTCAGTTCTGACCTCTTCACGAAGTGCACAGGCCTCCCTCTCCGCCCTACGGACAATGGTACGAGCCATATGCAGATGAGCTACTACAGGATTTCCCGTCGGGAGTACAAACGACGAAAGAGGATCTAAATCCTGCAACATGTAATCCATCTCCTCTACCAATCTATCACCAGCATCCTCTCCTATTATTGACATCTGCTTTGGAACCCCTCCCGGAGGACAAGCACATTCTGCACCGACATCAAATAATTCCTGTTGGATTATTCCTAGCATCCGATCGGCTTCAGTCAGACGATGGCCATCGCCCCTGGGTCTATGTTTTATTTCCGAACGTACGATACCGATTGCTGAATTAGCTTCGTCTATTGTGCCATAAATAGCGACTCGGGGATGCTCCTTTCCTACTCGTGAGCCGTCTACAAGAGAGGTTTCCCCCCCATCTCCGCCACCAGTGTGAACCTTCGTTATTCGGACCATTGAACCGTGCGGACAGGCCCAAGAATATCAAAGTCCCTAAATCACAGCTCTGAAAGACCATCTCGAATAGCGCTTGTCCAAGACTCATCTACTGAATCCCAACCACCGAGTTTCTCAAGCTCCAAATCGTGATACTCCTCGTTTTCAGTATCCCCCATATGTCTGTGGATTAGTACTAGGGCTGCATGACTCATTGCGGTCAACCACTGGTCCTCTGAATGCCATGACTTCTCAAAATGAGAAACGGCGCCTCTTGGGCCTTCCAGTAAACCCCTCCTTACCTGCCTCAGACCAGACTTAGACCATGAAATCCCCTGGATACCTATTACCAGCCCTCTGAATGACAGATATATCTCAAGTGTCACGAGAACCGAGGCCAGAGCGAAAGAAATCAGTTGCTCAGTCTGATCATAATCACTCCATCTTTCTGAGAGTAGGCTTATTGAACCTATACAGAGAAGTACTCCCCCAAACGGAGCCACAACTACATCTCTGTGCGTAGTTGTCATATGTCTGACCCCAAAAACCACTCCAAGACCACCTATGACGGTGGCTACAATCGCAGGAACTTCTTCTGACGTTGACCTGGGTGCTGTGCTGGATAACCATAGAAGAATAGATATGGTCAACAATAAGGCTGAGAATCTTCCACTAATTTCTGGAAATGGTTGATGTCTGCTATACCATAGGCATGCCAAACCCACTATCGCGAAAATAACAATCCAGAACCACACCTCCATCACTCCGTTTCGAATCCGCCCTTCCATCCGGGCTCCCAGAACTTTTCATTATCTAGCCAATCAATCCACTCTTCGGCACTCGCTCTTAGTAGTCTGAAGGCCCTCCTATCTAGTCCCTGCAATAGCATATCATCTAGGTCCCCTCTTCGGTTTGCATCAGTCCACTCTACTTGCATTTCTCTAACTAGCGACTGTCCCGCAGAAGGACTCTGATAGTTTCTCTCACAGACCGATCTGAGCTCCTGGAGCCACATTCTGGTCCCTTTTACATGCGGTGAATCCTCGACTATAGCCCTACCACGCTTACCAAAGGGCCACCATCTCATAAATCTCAGTTCAACCAAGGGGCCCCCTCTATTCATCATTACGAATGTCCAAAGTCTTCCTTACGTACCATCAAACCATGGGACGTGTCACTGTACATCTCCATGGCCGACCAAGGGGACTTGGTACCAAGGACCTGATAGAGAGTTATGGAAAGAGGATTTCCTCATCTGGAATAGACATTGAGATTCATTCGGACAAGGTATCCACCTCGGAATACCAAGACAGGATAGAAAATAGGAGTGGTAAACTAATCCTCCTAGACGAGTCCGGCAATCAATTCACCAGCTTAGAGATCGCGAGCCTTTTATCGGACGTAGCTATCTCTGGAGAGAACCTAATCTTCGCCATCGGTCCTGTCGATGGGTTCAGTGAGGAATTCAAGTCCAGACACAGGACGATTTCGATATCAAGAATGACTCTCACCCATGAAATGGCTTCGGCCATTCTGTTAGAGCAACTTTACAGGGCCTCTGAGATAAATAAAGGATCATCGTATCATAGAGTATGAGTTAGTCGATTTTTCCCGTCTACATGCACCACTCTTGGAGAGTGTCCATTAATCTGACTCTCATCAATACCCGAGTAAGCTAAGATAATCACTAAGTCACCGGGACTAACTAGATGAGCCGCGGCACCATTAATGCAGATTTCCCCAGATCCCCCCTCTCCCTCGATAACATATGTCTCCAAGCGATTCCCGTTGGTTATATCCAGAACGTGAACCCCCTCCCACTCGACCAAGCCCGCGGCTTCCATCAGATCTCTGTCAATGGTTATCGAACCAACATAATCCAGATCGGCCGCAGTCACCGTGGCTCTGTGAATCTTCGAAGTAAGCATCCATCGCATACTTGTCATGACGCTCCGAGGACACCGATAGATTTCAACCCGAGGTTGTCACGACTGATACTCCAAGCCCTCATTGATACTCTATTTCAGAATCAGGGGTACCTCTTCATAAGTCAAACAGCTCCTAACTAAGATACTGGTGTTAGCATGTCTGTTGAGAAAGTTTTAGGAAAGTTTAGTGGAGACTATCGAAAAGCACTCACTGCAGTAATGTTGGTGGGCATAATGCTCTTCAGTACGCAAATGTACTCTTTCCAAGATTTTGAGACATACGATGAGAAGTCTTCAGTAGTGAGCGATGCTCAAGATAGGGAGCCATTCCAACAGAGCGGTCAAGCAGAGTGGCCACCGAGTGACATCTCCCAGCCAACGCGAGTCCAGCAGCACTTTTTCAATCATCCAGCATTCACAGACCCCTCTTTCCATGATCAGATGTCCTACTACGGCAAGGTTTCGGATCCTTCCGCTCTGATGATGCAACCAGAATATGCCTTTTTCCTAGAGGAGACCGATGCTGAGGATCACGACAATGATGGCATTGGGGATCTCAGCGACTTGGACGACGATAACGATGGGATTAACGACCTGATAGAGATGTTCGATGGCTGTTTTGGAACCCATCCATTCGATCACGATAATGACGGACAGTTAGACGAATTCGACTTTGACGACGATAACGATGGAATTCTAGAGGGGCCCATTGACTACAGTCAAGGGGCAGACCCAAGAAATGTCTCTATGGACAGATATGTGGAGCCAACAACAGTACATCCTTGGACTGGAACCCCCGTAGGAGTAGGCTACAGAGTTGATCAGAACCCCTTGGATCACGACAACGATGGAATCACCGACGACGATACAGATGGCTCTGGACCAGACTCCTTCGACGAGGACGACGACAACGATGGCAGGATAGACCAATTCGTCTGGCCATGCGATTTCGATTCAGACGGAACTCAGGACTACTTCGACTCCGATGACGATGACGATGGCATCGAGGATCTCTGGGACTCCCATCCATGGGATTCTTCGATTACCACAAACATCACTACTACTGCACCAGAGTGGGACACTGCAACAGAATGGGGAGCAACCGAGACAGTATCCATATCAATCGGAGAGAATGGATTGACTCCTGATAGAGTGACTATTGAGGAGGGCGATACAGTAGTTTGGACTAACGATGACTCTGAGCCTCACAATGTAACAGCCGATGATGGCTCCTTCGATAGTGGCTCTATGAGTACAGGAGACACGTTCTCATTCACATTCTCGTCCCAGGGAACTTGGACTTTCACCGATCCATCGACAGGACTTTCCCAGTTTGAAGGAAGAGTCACAGTCGGCGCGGAGACAAGCCAGACATTGCCAGACGCATTCAACTTGGACGAGGATATTTATGGGACTGATAAATTCAATTTCGTCACCAAGGAAAGAACAGTTTGGCACCCCAGAGGTCAAACGTTCACTCAGGTCATAGATGGAGATTTAGATGGGGACGGCATCCCTAATTTCGTCGACCCAGACAACGACAATGACGGGTCCCCAGACTCTGCAGACACAGACGACGATAACGACGGACTCCTCGATATGTGGGATGTCGATGACGACAATGACGGAATTCCAGACTCATGCATGCAGGTTGACACTAACTCTGATGGAAATGGAGATTTACCCAACTCCCAGCCAATAGGCATTCCCGGCATTGACTGTGAACTAGATTATGATAGGGATCTGGATGATGATATTTACAGGCCAATAGACTCTGACTACGATCTTGTCTGGGATTGGAAGGACACAGATGTAGGGGGAGCAGTTCCGGCAGACAACCTACTTGGAAATCCCGCAAACGATCCGAACGATCTACCATACGATTTGGATAATGATGGGATTGTAAATGAGCTAGATCCTTTCATGAACGCCACTAGTGATCAGGTTGCATCTTGGGACTGTCCAAGTCTGGAAAATCCAAACCCAGTCAACCCCGATCCTAGGTGTACGACAGAAAGAAAATCCTACACAGGAAACAACGATTGGGATGGAGACGGCTTCAATAACTGGGATGATGTAGATGATGATAACGATGGGGT
>CESZ01000738.1_pt1 | contig 30342 bp, 22 predicted proteins | sample 531081 | NCBI WGS metagenome assembly CESZ01 (sample SAMEA2621260, study PRJEB7988) | marine metagenome | biome: marine biome (ENVO:00000447); feature: surface water layer (ENVO:00002042); material: "saline water (ENVO:00002010), including plankton (ENVO:xxxxxxxx)" | depth 5 m | reverse complement strand
GGTTCGGAAACACAGACAAAGGAGGCCAAAATACTTTTTAAGAAGATTAAGATATTAAATGAAATACAACTCTCTACGCATTCAGATAAAGAATTAATTCAATTTTTATCGTGAGAATAATAAGAGGTTCATTAAAGGGTATGCGTTTCAAGAAAATGAAAACCTTTACCTCTAGACCCACAACAGACTTTGCTAAAGAAGGTCTATTTAATATTCTAGAAAACACGACTAATATTGAAGAATTATCCGTTTTAGATCTATTTGCGGGTTTGGGAAGTATTTCCTTTGAGTTTATATCAAGAGGAGTCAAAAAGCTCACAAGTGTAGATTTAAGTCATCAATCCTGCAAGTACATCAGAACAAATAGCAAAGCATATCAGCTAGAGGAAATACACAGAATTGTCCAAATAGACGCTATAAAATTTATACAAAAGGATATTGGAACGTTTGATTGTATTTTCGCAGATCCACCTTATGACTTTCAACAATATACTGAGCTTATAGAGCTTATTGAAGAGAAAAACCTTCTAAACAAGAGAGGAAACCTAATCATCGAACATGGAAAACAAACTTCCTTCGAGGAGACGAAAGGTTTTCAAAAGGTAAAGGCATTTGGCCATGTCTATTTTAGTTTTTTTAACTTTGATAGAGATGAAGATTAAAAAAGCGATTTTCCCAGGTTCTTTTGACCCTTTTACGAAGGGACATGAATATGTAATTGAGAAATCACTCGATCTATTTGATGAGGTAATCATTGGAATTGGTGTAAATACCAGCAAAAAATATTTATTTCACCTGGAAAATAGAATTGCACATATTCAAGAGATCTACAAGAATAATGACCGAGTAAAGGTAATGACCTATGAAGGTTTAACAACTGATTTCTGCTCAAAAGTTGGTGGAAGCCATATCGTACGAGGACTAAGAAATTCCATTGATTTTGAATACGAAAAAGCAATTGCAGAAATGAATTTCATGATGGAAAAGATTGAAACTGTGTTTTTTATGTCACGAGATGAGGTTGGCGCTATAAATGCATCTATTGTTAGAGAAATATTTAAGTCAAATGGCTCGATTGATGCATTTGTTTCTGCTGCCGACAAACTGGTTTGATTCTTGTAAAATATAGCTAAATGTATAGAATGAAATTTCTTATTTCTGTTCTTCTTTTAATTCCTCTCTGGAGTCTATCAGCAACCCAAATATTTGGGACAGCGCAAAATAGTACTGGAGAGTGGATTTATCTGTACGAAATTGAGGAGTTCTTTACAAAATCGGAGCGTTATGTTCAGAAATTCAAAACCACTGAAAAAAATCGATTTTACTTCGAGGTGGAAAATGAAGAAGTAAAACGTTATGCTATACGATTAAATAATTCTTATTCAGAACTTTACCTTGAGCCAAATGGCACTTATAAGATTGTTTTTCCCGAAGAATCTGTTGAAGTCATTCCTTACTTTTCAGGAAGAGAAATAGAACTTTTGTTCTTAGAATTAGATTCCACGGACATCAATTATAAAATTCTTGGTTTCGAAGCTTGGCTAGATGATGAATTCGCTGATTTATATCTGCTCAAGGATGTTGAGCCGTCAAAGTTCATAGACGGCGTATTAAAGTTCAAAATGGAGGTCATATCGGCATACAAAGACGAGAAATCAGAATATTTCAAAAATCATATTAAATATGTTTTAGGAAAAACCATTGATAACATTAATTATTTCGGTGGACCAAACGAACTTGAAAAATTCGACTTTTACATACGGGACCAAGAGGTGCTTTACAATCTCCCATCCTATATTGATTATTTTCAGGACTTCTACTCTGGAGTCTTCTTAAAGCTAAACGACCGAGCAAAGCAGGGGGTTCTAATGGGTTTAAATGAAGGTAATGGAGAGATTTTAGTTCGAAGTTTATTAACAGATAGCATTGTTTCTAATTTACAAATTGCTGAAATGATTGCGTTAGAAATGGTCAAATCAGAATATCCAAAAGGAAACATGCCTCAAAATAATCTAATTAAAGTAGCCAGATTCATTGAATTAAATTCTAGCTATGATCAAAATAAAACAATCGCTAAGAATATTCAAAAGCAGTTTTATTCTCTCGCTAAAGGAGATCCATTACCAACAATTTATTTAGACAATCAAAGAGTACTCGGAAATGCAAATAAATATCAGTATATCCATTTTTTTGACCCGTCTAACCCCAAAAGCCTTCCTGAAACATTCGCTTTGAAAGCGCTTTATGATAAGTATAAAAATGACATAGAATTTGTTACCATTTATTTGGAAGCTAAATCGACTAATGAAGGATTCAAGCAAAGAATACTCAAAGAAATAGTTTGGCCCATTTATGGCCTCAGCTATTATCATCCTATATGGAAAACATTGAATGTAGGTACCTTTCCTTATTATATTCTCATCGATAAAGAGCTAAATATTGAAAGCATACCTGCCCTAGGACCTATACCAAATGGTGTTTATGAAACAATTGACAAAACCTTTCACGAGCTCCTCAATAAATAGCAAGGTTGAACATTATTCAATTTGAGCAGTAAGGCCGTTTTCTAACAATGCCTCACACATTACTCTAAGTTCTTTAATCGAACCATTTTTTACTTTGCACCTGCCCTTCTGATGGACGAGCCAAGCACATTGTTCAGCTTGAAGCAATTCATGACTACATATCCGTATTAAACAATTGATCACATGATCAAAAGTATTGACATCATCGTTATATAAAACTAAACAATGTTTTGATACTGTCTTTTCTAATACCTTGCGCTTCTCTTGTATTTCAGTTCTTTCACCCATACTAATCATTTCGTAATTCCTTCAATTCTCTCTTGAGCAGGTCTTTCTCCAATTCCGATGTCAGATAGAAATTCAAATAAATATCTTTATTTAATCTCGTAAATCCTATTGTTCTTTTACTTCTGAGTAACCAATTCCCAAATGCACCATCCATGGTCGGATACATTTTTATGGTGTGAATTATGAATTGGTCTGAATTAAATTCTTCGACCTCCATTCCATTCGTATAGAACGATAACATGGAATTCACCATACTTGTTTTAAATGCTTGAGATTTTATCTTCGAGCTATCTTTGTTAAAGTGGAATACACCTACTCTATTCAGACGTTCAATTGAATTTTTATCCAGTGAATCAGTTTCTAAACTGTAAACGATCATTTTTTCACGAGGAGCTTTTTGTTTGTCAATTATTTTAATGGTGTGCTTTTGTACAGGTTTTATTTCAGCTTGTTTCGCTTTAGTTAATGTAGAAAACTCTTTTACTGGATTAGGCTGAGAGGCTACATTTATTTCATTGGCGGTTTCATTAGTTGAGCTACTAATAGCAGGAGTTGTATTTTGATTCACTTCCTGATCTTTGCGATATAATACGGACGTACCATTCGTATTAAACAAATCTCTTGCTTCCTGCATCGTAATCCTTTTCCCATTATAGAAAACAACTATAAACGCATCAGAAATACCATTATTCACCACTTCAGTCCTCCTCAATCTCGCCTCATCAATACTCAAAAATTTACCTGATGAGTACCTGTAAAGACCGTTTGATTCATAAAAGTCCAGTTCACGTATTTTTGACAATTCACTTCCACGAATTTTTCGATTGAATGCACCAACCTGAACGGAATAGAATAATCCCGCAACATTGATTCCTCCAACGCTTCTTCCCGCTTGAATCTCCTGAAGATTATTATTGATATTATCATCAGCTCTATTACGAATATAACCCTGCGCAGATAATCCTTCATTTTCTACGTTAGATTTAGAGGGTTTTTCAGAAGATCCACGCTCTTTGCTACTTAATGTATTAGAAACGATCGATGGAGATGTACTACTGATCGATTCAGCAGATGTCGGATTGATTTCCCTTGTCTTATTTTCTTCTTTAGAATTTATAGCCTCATTGAGCGCCACAAAGCTATTGTTCCCATTTGCAATGCAGGTCCCATTTCTTTCATATTCTTTACCCTTCCAAAATGCTAATCGTTCATCATTACAATAGGCAACAATGAAGGCATCACTATAACCAAAGGTTCTAATTTGCTTTTGTGCTGCAACTGCAGCGGAGCTATTATTGAAATAGCCTGCCATATATACAATAAGGCCATTATCAAGCGTTTGACCAGAAACTGGCGTAAACTCTCTGTAAACATCCTGTCTCACAGGTCTCCTAAAAGCACCAACCTGAACCCTAAAGTTTAATCCAGATGGATTAGCTTTACCTATTTCAAATTCATCGCTGTTTTTTGAAACAACTTCTTTATTAAGTAAAGTGAAATCAGATTTAATTAGTGCATTATCACTATAATCGACCAAATCTAAACTTTCAAGACTCTGTTGCAAACTTGCTGTGCTTTCTGGACCAATTTCTGTAAATTCATTTCGCAGCAGCGCCTCATAAACCATAGAGGAATCATACGATTCGATGCTGGCTATTGCTCTATTTAACTTAGAACGAATTAAAGATAGCTTTCTTGCACTTACATAATCAAAAGTCTTTTCAAGATCGCTCTTTGTCAAGCTTCGGTTTTGATTATTCTCAGAACTCTTAGTGATTTCTGAATCAATCGCATTCTTTAATGCAAGTTCAGTTACCATGTCAGGATCAACATTACTGGTTGTATTTGCCTTTAAAACTACATTCGCGACATTTTTATAATCTTTCGCGAGTCGATTCGCCAAGATACGATCCTGTACATAAGATTTATAATTTTTTGATTCAAGAACAGCTAGTGGATTTTTGATTTCAATCAATGCTATATTCAATTCAGATTCACTTGGTATATTTTCTAAAGAAATAGCCTTAGCATCAACGCTTGACAAATCAATAGAAACATTCGATTGAGTATCATAAGTTTCATTAGCGGGCTCCAAAGAAGTGACAGATTCCACATCAGATCCTGTAAAATTGTTTGAATTCATCTTTTCATCGGAAACAAGGTTTTTATTGTTGCTATTCAACCTAGTAGCGGTTCGGATTTCAGAAAGCTCACTTAATGTTGGGAGTGTGATTGATTCAGCAGAAGTTATTGATGGATTCACCCCATTCTGATACAAGTATTCATAGTCAGCCGAAGCACTTTCAAGTTCAAGATTTGAGCTTCTGAGCTTAACCTCCTCCTCCAGATATAGAATGGCTTGTTGAAGCTCTCGGATATTCTTCACCATTTGTTTTTGTTCTTCAGTTAAGGATTTGGCATTAACACTCAACCTTAAAGATGCATCAAGAGCCATCATTTCGGTTCGGTTATTTACCTTCAGTTGATTAAGCAAATCATTTGCCTCCTGAAGCTTTTGACGCTTCTCCACGTAGCTCAAATAACGTTCTGAGACAAGAATAGATTCAATCTCTCGATCATTTACAGCTCTTGTAGCAACAATCAATTCGTTTCTTTCAAAAGATTGCATTTCTAGTAGCTCTTCCTCAATCATCAATTTCCTAGACCTATTGGCCTCGATCAACTTGTTGAGCATATTGATTTCATTTTGAGCGTTGGCACGCGCCAACCTCTTCAGTAAATCTTGTTCTTTAATTTCAATTTCTAAAAGCTGTGCATTTAAATTATCAATAGTTTCGAACTGCACACCGGGAAGCATTGATTTTAATCTCAAGTATTTATTTTCAATATTTTGATTCGTAAGCTCTAAACTCAGTTCATTTTGAAAATAAGCCAATCGTCGCTGCTGCTCTTCTCTTCTATTTTGTGCGATAATCTTGTCCTTTTTGCGTTTCGGTTCCGGAACCGAATTTTCATCATTGATTTCAAGCTCAGCATCAAAAATTAAAGCAGTTAATAATTTTACGGATTCACCAAATTCAGAACTTTGCCCTTCATTGTTGTCAAAGCGGATAGTTTCAACGCGCGCATTAAAGAATTCACTTCCCGACTGTGATTCATTAGCATTTATATTCTCATCTATAAAATGTATTGAGGGATTTGAATTTTCACCAAAACCATTTGGCTCATTTTTTTCATCTTTAAAAGCGTTCTTCCTCGCTATTACATCATTGCCTTGAGACATTACTTCTGAATTAGAAATGTTCTGCTCTTTTGTCGTTCGATTAGTTTCAGAAGTAGCAAATTGAGAATCATTGTTTTGGTCATCTAAAACCTCTACATTCACCATTTGGGGAGAGGTCTCTTCTTCAGGTAATACTTGTTCAGCAGATACTGCTTTTGTGGAGGATATTTCTTGCTGATTCGTTATTGGTATTTCGCGATTTGAATCCATCTCCTCCTCAATTCTCTCCTCTTGCTGTGTGGTAATAATTTCTTGCTGATTAGCTACAGGTGTTTCTCGCCTTAGATCGATTTCGTTATTCACAATATCTTCTTCTTGCGAAGTATATTCCTCGTTCTTCAGTTTATCATTTTCATTGCGCTCAGCATATTCAGTATTGACTATTGTGGAATTACCGCCTTTTTTAACCTGAACGGAAGCATTTTGATTAGATTGCTTCTTTTTACCTGCTTCAACAGAAGCATTATTATTCTCGGATAAATCGGTAATCGTCTCATCTTTAATTTTATTTATCGATTCGAATTCTGTATTGACTTGCGTAGTCTCTTCCTCTTTTGATGGTGCTAGCTCATCTCGTTGAATAGACGAATTATTCTTAGTATTAAGCTGATTTTCGCTTGCAATATCTTCCTCCGAAACGACTTTATTCGCAGTAATTAATGTAGTATCGGATGAATGAATTTCTCGATCTTGATCAATTGTCTTTTGTCTAGTTGATTCTTCAAACTGGTTTGCTAAGGCTTCAGAATTCGCATTATATTCATCATCAGTTTCCTCACCACTTATATTGGATATATCTTCTTCTTGTTGCTCAACTTTAGAGGAAACTTTAGCCAACACTTCTACATTGTCTGGACTTGAAGGAGCTTTTGAAGATGATTCATTTGTGTTAAGTGTCTCCTCCTTGGTATTTATGGTAGAAATAAGTGCGTCATCACTACTATTCAATTTATTTTCAGCAATCTCCTCTTTTGCGATACCTTCGGAATCTTTGGCGATTTCGATTTCTGGATCTTTACTAGATTTCTTTGAAGATGCAGGCTCTGATGCTTCAGTGGTTATTGCCTCATCATTTTTGTTAACAGATTCATCCTGAGTTGAAATGTTATTCTCAGCAAGAGCCTCTTTCGTGGTTTTTATATTTGAATCATTCTGAGAAGATTCTATTGGATTATTGGATGGTTTCGCAATCGTTTGGGTCTCATCTGTATTTACATTCTGAACTATTTCAACATAAGTCGTTTCTTGAGATGCCTTTTCAGATTGACTGGCCACGGGATTATTCAAAAAATTGGTTGTCACATCTTTTGTTTCAGGGCTGACAGAATTAGAAAGAATATCCTGAGCTTTGATTAAATCAGTTGCCTCATTTTCAATAGGAGCTTTGATGCTCGAAACAGAACCATTGGATTCACCAGCCTCATTTATACTATTAAGCTCTTGATTCATTGCTGATTGGTCTATGATAGGCGAATTAACAGCAAGCTCCGTTTGCTCGGGTGAAGTTTGTGCGCTGATAACAGGCTCTTCCCCACTCGAGATAGATGCAGTTGAGATAACCTCCGACTCATTCTTTGGTGCTTTATTTGAGAGGGAATTAATGATCAATTCTGAATCCTGAATCAGAATATTTAATTGATTCTCAGCAACCAAATCTTCTTGGTCTCCAAATTGATTCAATGCTTTGATATGCTCGTATTCACTAGCAAGCATAATGGTATCTTGCATAGCCTTATTTAAAGATGAGCTTCTAACTCTACTTCTTTCTTCATTCTGATTGCTTTTAAGGATTTTGAGAGATTGGCTTACCTCTTCTTTATCTCTTACATACAGCTCAGTTGAAGCATATTTATCAACATCAATTTTATTATTCAGCTCCTTGAGTTCGTTTTCAAGATCATTCCCTTCGGCATCTATCAATGTGATATTAAGTAAACCTTCTCTAGCATAAATCAGCTGCCCTTCAAGTATTTCATTTTTTTCGCTTAAAACCTGTATATCTTTATCAACAATAGAGATCCTCTGCTGGATAAGATGAATAGAATCAGACAAGATATCCCATAGTTCAATATTTGAGGCAGCCTTAAGTTTTGATGCCAATTCAGACTTTACACGACTGAAAGTCTTTCGCTCAGATTCTTTTTTATCGATTCGTGCCTGAATTTCTATTTGCTCTGATTCCATTTGTGCGATATCTTTGCGCACCTTTGCGGAAAGAAAACGTTCATTCCCTATACTTTCAGGCCGTATGGATGTAGAACGCAGTATTCGACTCAATGAATCTCTATTTCCTAATTCGAGTATTTCCTCGGCCTTTAAATTAAACGCTGTGACCTCTGAATACAATTCCTGAAGTGTATTCAAATCACTCATACTTTCATTGTATTCTTTTTGGTCTAACAGCGCTTTAACAACGATTTTACGATCAACCAGCAAATCGTAAAGGATTGGATTCAATGAATCAACCTCTTTTATTGTATTTATAGTATTTTGATTGATGATATAATCAATCTTTTCATCGACCTCATCATTTTTTGAGTAGAGTTCATTTATGTTTTCTATTAGCTTAATTTTTTGACGTATTTGATCCTCTAGCTCCACTTCGAGATCTATGAAATCATCCATTTTAGATTCAATTTCATCATCTCCCATGGGCTTTGACTCAATGGCAATTGCTAAATCCATAGCGGCTTCAATAGTTTTAGTATTAACCATTAACTTCTCAAATTCATGAAGCTCAATACTTTCAATATCCACAACCATATCGGAAATCTGAATAAGATTTTGACTATATGACATAGTTTCACGAGAATCTCGCATTTCATACTTTGCACTTACCTCAAATTCAAAACCTTCGACATGTGGAGGAATATCAATCGTATCTGAAAACACCCGTTCGGATCCATCAATTGACGCCTCGATAAGATACAAACCCGGAACAGGAACAATAAAATAAAGTGTACCCTCAGTATTGGTATTAAAAGGACCAAATTTTTCTTCTGATAGTTTATTTGTGACATAGAATTCTGCTGCTGAATTTCGAGGATCTATATTGTCTTGGAAATAAAGACTTGCCAAAAGAGACGATAAAACAGGTGCATTAAACCTAGCTTCTACAACAGTAAGCCGACCAATATCTTGATTTCGATCTGTCGAAAAAATAACGTTTTCACTCGGTAAATTTGGGACAAATAAAAAATCATTGGACGTTGAGGAATAAGGAAAATTGAGGTTTTCAACTTTTTCCGATTTCAATGTCTCACGAGAAAATTTCGAGCGAAACAAATCATATCCGCCCATTGAATTATGACCAGAAGAACTAAAATAAAGATATCCCGAGTGCTCATCATAAAATGGAAAATCCTCATCCATCAACGTATTTATATCAGTCGAGAGTCTCTGAGGGGGATCCCAGTTATTGTTCTTGTTCTTTTTTTGATAAAAAATATCCTTACCTGATTGAACATCATTAGAATAACTGGAGAAAAATCGATACTTCATTCCTCTTTTAAAAACATATTTTGGAGTAAAAGCCTTTTTCGTATTATACTTTTTTCCAAACTCATCCTGGGAATACAACTTATAGTTAATGGAGTCAAACAAATATGCCGAAAAATAGTCTTCTGTAGTTCTTTGGTCCTGTCTTACAACTTGTATAGCACGAGGACTCTTCAAAAGTTCTTTCGCATTTTGGCAACGTTTAATCTCATCTAATGCACCAAAATCGGCACTTTTTTTAGTTTTGAGGCGGATATAATTTTCATACATCTCAATCGCCTTATCAAACGCATAGTTAAGATGATGAAGCCTTCCTTTAAAGTAATACACTTCAACAGGACATTGGGATTGCTCTAGAAGGTAATTAAAGTAGGTTTCTGATTTTTTTGGGTTATCAGAATAGAATAAACATACTCCATAGCAATAATTGTATTCAATATTCTTTAAATCATTTGATAATAATTGTAGGTAACCGTCAATGGCCTGTGAATACTGTTTCTTCTCAAAAAAAGAACTCGAGGATTTGATAAGCTGATTCTCGGATTGGGCAACAAAAGACTGTATTCCTGTCCATATGAAACAGAAAACAAGAATGAATCGATATGTCATTCGAATACGGACCACCTGTTGATCAATTTTAAACTCGTAGAGTTTACGCTTTACGCCTTAAAAAGTTCATTTTATTTTCCTCTCCTCGCAAGAGTCTTTGCATATTTTTGCGATGAGAAAACAAAACGATAAGGGATATCACAATAGAAAATATGATCATTATTCTAGCATCCTCTAACATGAAAAAATAGCTCACAAAAGGGAATAAAATAGAAGCTACAATTGCTCCTAAAGAAACATATTTCCAAACTGCAAAAACCAGTATAAAACAGCCCAGACATATAAAAGCAGTTTCTGGATTAATAGCAATAATAATACCAAGTGTACTTGCTACACCCTTACCTCCCTTGAATTTAGCTAAAACCGGAAATACATGCCCTATAATTGCACAAAAAGATGCCGTAAGCTGCAGTATCAACACCTCATCTTTAAAACCAATGTACATATTAGACAAAAACAATGGAATAGAGGCTGCAGCATAACCTTTAAGTATATCTATGGCTAAGACAATTGTACCTGATTTATTACCAAAAACCCTAAAAGTATTTGTTGCACCAGCATTTTTACTGCCATGCTCACGAATATCAATACCATGAAAAAGTTTACCCACCCATACTGCAGAAGGTATTGAACCTAACATGTAGCCAAAAAAGATTACAATTAAAAATACCATATTATCTTTTGAGTGACATTAGTTGAAACATCTCTCCCTCGTCAAAAATAGCAAATCCAAAATTCTTTGATTTTCTCTTATCCGTCTTAATAGACTCTAATTCTTTCAACAAGTCCATATCACTGGTGAAAATCTTCAATTCTCCATCTCTTTTAACACGCTCATATTTCCACCAGTTTTGGCGTTTCATTAATTTATCCTCTAAAATCAGTTCAAATCCTGATGGGACATTAGGCGATGTTTTTTTCACAAACAATATCTGGCCGGGAACTTTCTTTAACACAGCGTTATCTCCTACAGAAAAAAGTACAAGCTTTGAATTCCGAGAACGCAAACCAGAAATGGCATCACCATCTGCATTTTTTGGAAGTGAATAGGATTCAAGTCTGAGATCGGGAATCAGAAATGTACCATTCAAAAAAGAAGGCATCTTTTTTAATTTGTCCTCATCGTATTCTTTAAATATTTTTTCTCCTTTTTCACGACCATCTCCAAAAACAGAAAAAACATCAGTCAAATCATCCTGAGTTTGTCTATCGAAGGTATATTCACTCAAAGAATCAGAAAGACTTATTCGGTCAGCCAATGAAGAAACAATGGACTTCTGAAGTGGAATATTTATTTTTGAAGTGACGCGAATTATTGTCTTTTGTTTATTAACATTATAAGCGATGGAACCATACGAAGAAACAGATACAGGGTCTAAATCAATACCTAGGTCTATTTTACCGGTTCCAGATATAAGGCATGAACCATCTTTCAAAGTTATGGTATTCGATTTATACGGATTTATTGTATTATTCACTTCATCTGAGATTTCAAATCGCCCATTTTCATAATCGTAAAAAACTTTTCCACTTGCATTAAAGAGATAAGCGTCCGTTGCAAAGTCCTTTGAAGACAAAAATGTTGGATATATCTGAATACTATCTACATTCGGAGCATCGCGCCATAAAAACCCAACAGCTAGATTATCACCCTCCTTGTTTTTTAACTCATCCGTAACGGGAACCTGAACATTTTCTGCAATAATTGTATCTTCAAAATACATCCATGACTTATCAAAAGAGCAATCATGAACAATTCTTGTATATCCTTCACATATGACACCTTTATTTTTGGAGGCAATATGCATAGACCCATAATACTCGAATTTATTACTAAACTGAAAATGTATATCCTCAGGAACAACTGCTTTTGCGACAGTCTGAATTCTGTCAAAATAAATAGACTTAACCGCCAATTTAGTAGAAATACTGTCTCGGTCATAATACAGATAATTCCCTATCCCATTAAACTCATTTCTACCTAAAACAGTAAGTGTAACATCAGTAAATTCATGTAACTTGGTGATTCTATTGGCAACTATTCTAGCATTCTCAAAAGTATCAATAACAGCATTCTTTAGCACATTAACCCTTCTTCCCTTGGGATATATATAAGCATCTCCAAGTTCTATGAAGTCAACCTTATAGCAATTAATTGTTTCATTTTTTAAATCATATTGAGCACTAATTGATTTAAACTGCAAAGAATCTTGCTCTTGGTCCATTGAGAAGAAATTATTGTCAACAATTCCTGCACTACTTTCAAAATTCGTTTCTGTACCCTTATTCCTTTCAAAATCAATACTCTCACCATCCATTTGCCAAATAAATTTGTCCATCTTACAATAAAAATTGTTGCTTGGGAACTTAATACGTTTTGAACCGCTAGAATTAAATGTTCCCAGACGATCTTTGAAAGAAACGTGTGATTTAAGTCCATCTGATTGAATTGCCATTGGATTCTCTCCATATTTTGCATATCGATTTCGTAATGTAAATGAGGCAGAATCAGAAAAAATATCACTTGACTTAAAGCTGTATGAATCTGAAACAAGTAAGGCATCCATTAAATCAATTCTTCCTGAACCCACCATTCCCGTCTCAGAAATTGAAATAGCACCATCCAACAAACACTCACCTTTAAACATGTCAATAAATGAATCACGGTATGATTCTATACTTAATATCTTTAATCTCGGTTTAAAAGACATTTTCGCCAATTCACATCTCGCTTCGGGATATTCTATCCCATTTCCGATTTCCTTGCTAAAAAAGTTTGCTAAACCAATTGTTGAATCAGGTAAAAAAGTAAGTTTTTTTGATGTCGCAGATGCTTGAAGAAAATTAATCGTTCCGGCTCCTTGAAGACCATTATTAGAAAGGACAATTCTATTTTGATACCTAGATGCTGTTTGATAAAATGAATATCCTTCCTCTGGAGCTTCTGTAATAAAACCAAATGAGTAATCATTCATAATGCGCAAAGGCTCTGATAAAGGAGGAAAAATTCCATCCGATACAAGATGGCCTTCTAGCCTCAATTCTTTTTCATTGAAATCATCGAGGCTATCTAATATAAACGGGTCAACAACATAATAAAAGCGAGTGCTATCATAGGAACCGTTTACAATGTTTTCTGAACTATACAATACACGCAGCGCTTTTTTAACATCCAAATAAGGGAAGTTTGCATTATATCGATTGCGGCCAGACCTTAATGTTGAATCATCAATATAAAGCGTACCTTGAAAACCAGAAAATGAACTCGCCATATCAATAGGTTCATCTCCGTCTCTTCTACTTAAGGGGTTTACACGCAAATATGCCTCATCGGCACTATCAATAGATATACTGAAGGAATCATAATCGAAAGAAGAATGAATCGAATGGGCCAAAAATTTTCCGGATTGAATCCATCCAGAGACCTTCATATCCCTATTTCGGTACATTTTAACATAGGACGAATCTGGATAGAAAGAAGTACGTTGCTTAGAGGATAGATTTACTCGTTCTACCTCGTTAAGGTATAGTTCTTGAAAATCAACGTCTATATACGCATAACAGGGCTGACTCTTGCGCCTTTGGGAAGTTCTCAAGAATTCCCTTTTCAAATTTTGCAAGTATGGGTCATTGGCAATCTGAGAAGGAGATGCCTTTAGCACTTTTGGCCTCAAATCACATACAAAACTAAGCTCATCATAATCCTTATCTCCACTTGATGACAAGGTATAATTTAACAGCTTTTGTTCAACAAATACTTCAGCTGAGGAGGAGGTATAACGTATAAAACCTGAACTTGCAATATCAATAAGCTGAGATTTGCATTGGCTTACTGATTTTCTTAAAGCACTAGCCACTTGACCAACTGGCAATATATGCGTGTCTTGCTCTATGCTCAAGTTTGCTATCTCCGTTAATGGATTAATATTTCCTATTCCTGCGAATCTTTGAAATGCACGTTGATCAAAATAATCCCAAGAGTCAATAAATGCATATTTTTGCTCTTGTGCTGTTCCCACCTCATAGGTAAACATTGGAAAAGGGCTATTCAAGGTCCAAGAAAGTAAAGGGGCCTTAATAAACAATTTAAAATAACTATCATTAAACGGCAATAGATTGCTTCCCTTTTTATTTGCAGTGACGCGTAGCTCATGCTTCTCTTCATCCCAATAAAACAATGTGTTTTTAGCGTAAAGCGAATCGCCATCGACGTAGTGCATGCTAACGTCTGCATCTCGGGCGATAATTTGTTTAGGATTCATTAAGAATTTCAATGCGCGAATTTCAAATAATTCCCGGTCCTTATAATGGATCACAACTTTCGCCAGATTACCTGGTTCTCCTTTTCCAATGAAATCAGCGCCCTGTAATGAGAAGCCGCCATCATAATCCAATTGATCTCTTAAACCTTCAATTTTTAACCTTTTTTCAAAGGAATTAAAAATAGGACTCGATTCGCCTAGTTTTAAATTAAAGAGGGTCTTGTCTTTTAGCCGACCTAGGATAGGTTCATCAAAATACGGAGTCGTCAAGGAAACAGTATCTACCTTAAGGATTGACTCTCTCGCATTCAAAGTATAACCACGAATCTTGGCATAGGTTTCCTCTTTTGGAAAATTCACCTTTTCCCAAGTGATTGTGCCACCTCGACCGTGCCACCTCTTTTTTCTCAAATCATAATAACCAGATGTATTCATAACAACAATACTATCGACGGGACCAGATTGGTATACAAAACATTTTAGATCGGTATTAGAAATATGAATTTGGGGCCCAGATTTATGTAAAACCCAACGTGGAGAACTACCTTGATATACCCATTTGTGATTTCCTTCAGTATAAAAAGAAAATTCATCAAAAAAGTAAAGAGAGAAGGTAATGAACTCATGAAGTGCATCCTTATCATTTTCATCAGTTCTGCTATTAAATAAACTATGCCATCCTGAAACAAATGAGGAGGGAAAAATAGACTTCTTTTGATCTACAGTAATATGCACCAATGCCATAATATCCTCCGCTGAAAAATCATTGTCATATAAATAATTACAGCGTTGTGTAAGCTGCTGAAACTCACTTGAATTCAAACCCGACTTGAATAAAAATGGGGCAAAATCCTTTTTCAAGAAGCGCTGAAAAGATTCACTAGGGAAAGACTTCCCAAGTTCTTTTATGAATTTTTCCTTGTCATTCGAAAATCGTTGAGCATTAAGCGACGTTGTTAAAATAATTGTAAACCAAAGCAGAACTATTTTCATTAAGCTTATTTTTTTAAAACCATCATACACCAACCTTCGCGTTCCCTTTTTGAAAAGAAACTCAGTCCTAATCCTTCAGCAATTTCTTTAATTTCTTGTGCATCGGAGCTGAAGAATCCACTTAAATATAAGAAACCATTTGGACTTAATGCTTGAATATAATTGGGCATATGACTCAATAAAATGTTCTTATTGATATTGGCGAAAATAACATCAAAACGGTTGCCAATTATTGCCTCAATATCACCTAATACAGATTCTATTCGATTGCAATTATTAACCACAGCATTTTTTCTACAATTTTCTACGGACCATGGCTCTATGTCAATAGCAAGGATTTTCTTGGCACCTTTCATTTCACAAAGAATAGCCAAAACACCTGTCCCAGAACCCATATCCAAAATCGTCTTTTCTGCAAGAGATGCATCTAATATAGACTCACACATCATATAGGTGGTCTGATGGTGCCCTGTGCCAAAAGACATTTTAGGTTCAATTAATATAGTACGCTCAAAATTTGACTCAAGCTCATGAAAAGGAGCTATAATTGCCAATCTATTTTCAATATAAACAGGTTCGAAATTTGACTCCCATAACGCATTCCAGTTTTGATGAGGAAGCTCATTAAAGGAAAAATCAACGTTTGTTTCTGACTTTACAAGTTCTAAAGCCTGATCAAATTTCTCCTTTGAATATTTTGATTTGGAGATAAAAGCATGAAGCAAATTATCTTTTTCATAAAAACCTTCAAAATCAATTTCACCTAAATAGGCTGAAAGGATTTCTGACCAAGGATCAAATGGATCAAGGGATATTTCAAATTGATAATACGTCATGAAAGGACCTCTATAATAGAACTAAATGAATCCGCATCTAGTGCTGCCCCACCAATTAATCCGCCATCAATATTGTCGCATTTAAATAAGGTCTCAGCGTTTCTTGGAGAACAACTCCCCCCGTATAGAATGCTTGTATTATCTGCAGTTTCTAGGCCAAATAGGGATGTAAGTTCTTCGCGAATAAAGTCATGCATCTCAGATGCTTGTTCAGGGGATGCAGTTTCACCTGTACCAATTGCCCATATTGGCTCATAAGCTATGGAGATGAATTGAACCTCGTCTAAAGAAAATGATTTTAATAAAGCAAGTTGATTTTGAATTTTAGATTTATGTTGAAGCTGTTCCCTTTCATTTAAGGATTCTCCACAACAATAAATCACATTTAAGCCATGCTTTAAAGCTGTTTTTATCTTATTTACAAGAACTTGATCATCCTCTTTAAAAAGTATACGCCGCTCACTATGCCCCACAAGAACCCATGAGCAACCAATCGATTTTAGTTGACTTGCGCTCACCTCTCCAGTATAAGCTCCATTAGATTTTGCATTAAAGTTTTGTGCTCCTATCTCAAAGGAGCCATTATTTCGTTCTATAAAATCTTGCAAATAAATGTTAGGAGGGAAAATTAAAATCATTTTACCATCACTTTGGTCAATTGATTTATTCAGAAGATCAAGATATAAACGCTTAGCTGCATCAGCATCAAGGTTCATTTTCCAATTTCCAGCGACAATTTTATTTCTCATCAATATTCTTTTTTGATTTGATCAATTAAGCCCAATGCAGTAAATGGGTTCTCCGCACCATACTCAGCAGAACCCGAATATAATGCCTTGTGCACGCCTCCTTGCAAATAGAATACGCCTGGTACTTCCATACCCTTCTGGTGAGATTCAAAAATCGTCCAAAACGCATTAGGTTCAATTGAAACATAATCAAACTTCGAACCAATTTCTTTAAAGAAGGCTTCAATTTCGAGAGGCGATCCATCTATGGGCCATGATTCATCCATGAAAATAATTTTCAACTCTGGAATTAATCCTGGGAATTTTTGTTTCAGCTCAACAAGTTGCTTTGCTGTCTCCATACAATGGGGACATGTGGGAGCAAAAAAGCACACTAACTTATTGCCCTCTGCTACATTTGGGAAATATTGAGCATAAATTGAATCTCCTGATTCAACCTGAGCACGAGAAATATTGTTAGAGCCTTGAGGAAGCAAGATAAACATGAGCAGACTAATAATCAGTCCACTATACAATAAAGGATGTATGTTTTTTTGATCTTTTATTTCACTTTTAAAACTCGTCAACAATAATAAGAGTAAACCAATTGAAAGAATGTTTTTCACCAATGCTTGAAGGGGTGTCATTGGAATAAGCTCCCCAAAACAACCACAATTACTTGAATCACCACCTACTACCTGAATGAATAAGTGAACAGAAAACGCACCTAAAAGAGCAACGGTTGAAGGAATAACGATTCTTTTTAAATAATATGGCAGTAGAATTAACAAACCTAATGTGAATTCAAATCCAATCAACAGTCTTGATAAAATCACCGCAAAGGAACCATCTATTCCAATTGCCGATAAATACTTCGTTTCAAATGAGGAAATCCCCATTAGAGGGGAAGGATATAGTTTGGCAACTGCCGAGACCATAAAAAGTATGGAAATAATAATTCTTATTCCCCACACCATGTATTTTCTATTTAAATTTTTCATTTTTTTAGTTTAAAAATAATTGAATTCTCAATCAAAAATATCACGTTAACAGAACTTTAACCTTCCTCAGAAAGATGAATCAAGGCAAAAACAGAGTAATTCAGCATATCGAAGTAATTCCCTTCAGCTCCCTCACTAATTTGAGTCAAGCCGTCGTTATCCTCTATTTTCTTAATGCGCAAAACTTTAGCCAAGATTAAATCCGTAAGAGAGCTGATACGCATGTCTCTCCAGGCCTCGCCATAATCATGATTTTTGCTTTTCATTAAATCAAACGCCTCATTACGCACTTCATCATACCAATCTGTTGCTTGAGCTGCAGATAGTTCTTCCTCATGCAAATCAAATGTATGTCGACCCTGAATAATTGCCATCACACAATAATTAACCACTGAAGAAAAAGCGTCCTCATAGCTCTCACCAACCTTATTTACTCCAGTATCCTGAATTGTTCTAATTCGATTTGCCTTTATAAAAATCTGATCTGTGAGAGAGCTTGACCGAAGAATTCTCCATGAAGTTCCGTAATCAAATGTCTTCTTTGTAAAAATTTCTCTACAAACATTCATTACTTTTGTGTATTGCTGCGTTGTTTTTTCCATTTAAAATTATGTATACAGACTTATTAAATCCGCTTCCTAAAACAATTAATATCAAAGGCGATTTGTTCCAATTTGATACACCAAAGATAATGGGAATTATTAATCTAAGTCCCGATTCATTCTATGAAAATGATGCCAAAAAAAAAGAGACTGCACTTCTAAAGAAAATTGAATCCTTTATTGCGAATGGAGTTGATATTATAGATATTGGAGGAAGTTCCACTAAGCCTAATTCCTCATTACCTTCTACCAAAGAGGAACTTTCCAGAGTAGTAGAGCCCTTAAAACTGATAAGAAAAGAATTTCCAAAACTTATTCTCTCGGTTGATACTGTGCGTAAAGAAGTTGCTCAACAAGCATTAGAAATAGGAGCGGATATCATTAATGATGTAAGTGGGGGATATGATAATACCAAAATGCTAGATGTTATTAGAAAATTCAAATGCCCGTACATACTTACCCATAATATTAAGGGAGACATCAACAAAAACGTTATGGACGACTCAAAAAATACAATAAAAGAGCTGATTCAATTTTTCTCAAAGAAAATTTCTGAATTGAACTCAAATGGTATTCATGATATCATTATTGATCCTGGATTTGGGTTCTCTAAGAGCTTAGAACAAAACTTCGAAATCATAAAAAACTTTGACCTTTTACACATTTTGAATACCCCTATTCTTGTTGGAATATCAAGGAAATCCATGATTTACAAGCCTCTAGAAATTCAATCAAAAGATGCTTTAAACGGAACAACAGCAATGCATGCATTCATTCTCTCAAAAAACGCTTCCCTTTTCAGAGTGCATGACGTACAAGAAATGAACGAGGTTAAAAAGCTTTGGGAGTTGTCATTTTGTTGAAGTTAGGCAAGTATAATTGCAACTTTTTTAGTTACTTTCGTATAATTATTACGAAAAATTCAACTCTTATGAGGTTTTTAGCCTTTCTAATATTATTCTCTTACGGCAGCTACTCGTTTGCTCAAATTCCAACAGCGAATTTTAGTATGTCCGACAATCAGCTCTGTCAAGGAGAATGCATTACTTTAACAAATAACTCAACTGGAAATCCAATCAATTTCGAATGGACATTTCAAGATGGTACGCCAGCGACCTACAATGGTGCAAATCCAGGGCCTGTATGTTTTAACACACCGGGAACATTCGCGATTACACTAGAGGTATCCAATACATTTGGAAGCAACCAAACAGCGCAAACAGTTAATGTAGGTGAGACACCGACTGTAAACGCAACACTATCAGATACTTTAAATGGCGTCTATGTTGAAATTGATGATACAACGATAGCAATGTATCAAGAGGCTTATTTATTTGCGAGCGGTACACCTCCTGGTGGTTCAATGGTATGGTACCCTAGTGGGGTGCAATCGGACAGTTTGATTCCTGATGCAAATGACTCATTAGTAGTAACACCGTTCTACGACACATATTATGTAGCCTCCTACTCTACTCCTGAGGGATGCACATCATACGATACCATTTTGGTTTCAGTTTGGTTTCAAGATACATTGAATACAGATACTATTGCAGTTGGTATTAATATTGCACTTCCTAATTCTTTCTCACCAAATGGAGACAACCGAAATGATCAATTTCGAGTATTGACGAATGTAGATGCAGACCAAAACTTTGATAATGGGTTTTATGAAGGAGGCGCAATTATAGAGGTTGACTTTCGAGTTTATGACCGATATGGACAAATGATTTTTAGGACAACTGACCCTCACGAAGGTTGGGATGGAAATTACAAAGGAAAACCCGTAAATACAGGAACTTACTATTATATGCTCGAATACCGCCTCATTGACGGAGTTTCAGACTCGTTAGAAGGAGACGTAACCTTATTTAGATAGAAAAATGAAAAATATATTATTTGCCCTTTTTGCCCTTGTGACTGTGAATAATTTCGCTCAACAAGACAAATCAATCAGCATGTGGTATCAGTCGCCAATGATGTACAACGCAGGATCAGTAGCTACTGGAGCAGAAGATTTTGGTTTTTTTACGAATTTCAGAATGCAATGGCTTCCGCTAACTAAAATGAGAACCAATGTTCTCAATGCAAATTTCAAAATTCCAGACGGCTTCATGGGTAGCAACAATTTTGGACTTGGACTGAATGTAATGCAAGATGTAACTGCCGGAGGAATAGATAACCTGTCCTATACGACAAATATGATTTCAATTCCCATAAACTATACAATGGCCTTGGATAATAGAAATAAATTGTCAGTAGGTGTTTCTCCCGGTTTTATTCAACAGAGTTATACACCCAATCATACTTGGGAAGATCAGTGGCAAGGAACTGGGTTTTCAGGAACAAGCTCAGAAACTGGCTTAAATTTAAGTTTCTCGACAATTGACATTAGTACTGGTGTTTACTATCAGCATTCTATGAGAAATAGAACCCTCTTATATGGAGGTGTTGCCCTTAATCACATTAACAGACCAAAATTAAACTTCTCATTTGGTAGTGACCGTTTATACATGCAAACGGTTGTTCACGCTGGAGCAAATATTGTGACAAGAAAGAGAGATCTTCGTGTCAACCCACAATTGATGTATTTTAAAACAGGACCCGGCTCAAATATTGTTGCCGGTGTCTCTTTGGAACATATATTGAAAGAAGGATCTTCAATAACAAATATCAACAAAACTGTGACTGTTGACTATGGTTTTTATTACAGACATCTCGACGCCTTAATTACAACGTTCGGTTTCAAATTCAAAGGTTTCAAAATGGGAATTGCTTTTGACGCAAACCTTTCAGCACTGAATCAAGCTACAAATAGTATAGGCGCAATTGAAATATATCTTAAAACGCTTCATTTGTATAAAAAATCAAACAAAAGAGGTAAAATTAAATAAGATACTCCCTTTAAAGATTATAGAGCCCTCCAGTATGTACAAAGAGGGCTTTTTTCTTGCCCTTTACTTTTGCTAGATAACTTTGCATCGCAAACATAACCTTACCCGTATATACAGGTTCAATATTGAACTGATATTGAGTATTAGTATTAAATGAATCTACAAACTGATCTAAACTAGTGCTTGATTTGGCGTAACCCCCAAAATGATAATCTGCTAATACCTCTATCCGATCTTCATGTATCTTAACATTTACTTTTTCTGCAAGCTTTTTCATTTCCTTTACACTATCAAATCCTTTCAGGACAGGCACAACAATTAACTTTGTCTTCGCAGCCATAGCCATATAAATACCAATACTTGTTGTACATGTACCCTGTGCTACAAAAATAAAATCGTAATCATTATTCGTTTCCATAATAATATCTTGACACCCTAAAATACCTTCACGATTCGCTCCTCCCTCAGGAATATGCAATACCGGCTCCGCGTCCATATGATTAATGCCATCACAACGCTTCTTAAATTTATACTGATTTCGGTCAATAAACCTTAGCTGCATTCCTAAATCAGCACAACGCTTGAGTAGTTTATTTGAGTCTTGATTCAATTCATCTCCTCTGACTACACCTATGGTTTTAAGGTTTTCAAGACGGCCTAAAGAAGCAACTGCTAGCAAATGATTAGAATATGCACCGCCATAGGTAATTAGAGTTTGACAATTTTGGGCCTTTGCCTTTTCTATATTGTACCTCAACTTTCGGAATTTATTTCCAGATACCTCGTGATGAATTAAATCATCACGCTTAACGAACAAGATTACATTATCTTTGTTGCACTTGGAAAGAGTGAGATTCTGAGTCACAGAACGTTTTATGTATTTTGAGTATAAAGACATTATAACAAGATGAAAGAAGACTTTTCAATGTTTTCCAGTCGTAAAGATATGGACGAAAAGGATTATTACCTCAGCAATGAGGGATATATTGTATTTACAGAAGTTTATCACCTAAAAAGAGGTTTCTGTTGTAAAAGTGCTTGCAAACATTGTCCATACGAATTCAAGAAAAAAGAAAAGCTTCGCAGAAAAGGCTAAACATGGACTCCTTTCTCAGGATACCTCCCTTCAAATTGACTCAATACTTTTTTGATTTTTGTGATATCTTCATCAATGTTTCCTGAAGGATTAAAAACACTATGGAAACCTCCTTTTTTGTTTTTATAATCTACGTACGCAATACAGATAGGAACTTTAGCCTCAACGGCTATATAATAAAACCCCTTTTTCCAATTTGGATTATATGACCTGGTTCCTTCGGGAGTGAAAACAAGAAATAACTCATCACATGATTTAAATAAACCAGCAGCAAGCGAAGTAAGGTTGTTTTTTTTAGAACGATCAACAGGAATACCACCCATCCTTTTTAAGAAATAACCAAAAGGAAAGAAAAAAGCAGCTTTCTTAATCAAATACTTCGCGTTAACACCATAAGAAAGAAAAGCCATTTTGCCAAGAACAAAATCCCAATTAGATGTATGTGGACCCATTACAACAACACATTTTTTTAAACCCTCAGGAGAAGTTTTATCAATATCCCATCCGATGATTTTAAATATCAGTCTCGCAATTTTTTTCATGGTGAAAAAAATATGTTCGTGAATATAATAGCATCGAGAAACAAAAAAGGCTGAATTATCAGCCCCTTCCATATAATACTATTAACAATCTTATTCAACTCCTTTTACGGTTTGAACAATTCTTGCAGCAATCTTATAGGGATCGCCGTTAGATGCTGGTCTGCGATCTTCTAGCCATCCTTTCCAACCATTCTCAACTACCATTATTGGGATTCTGATTGACGCACCTCGATCTGAAACACCATAACTAAAGTCGTGAATTGACGCAGTTTCATGCAATCCTGTAAGTCTTTGATCATTATATGCTCCATATACACTGATATGTTCTTTAGTAACTGGTCTAAATGCTTCACATATCTGCTCATATACTTCTTTTGAGCCGCAAGTTCTGAGCGTCGTATTTGAAAAGTTCGCATGCATTCCAGAACCGTTCCAATCTCCTTTAACAGGTTTTGGGTGATATTCTATGTAATAGCCATACTTTTCAGTCAAACGGTCTAGTAAGTATCTAGCGATCCAAATTTCATCACCTGCTTTTTTTGCACCTTTAGCAAAAAGCTGAAATTCCCATTGTCCACTAGCCACCTCTTGATTAATACCCTCAAAAGTCAAACCTGCATCTAGACATAGGTTTGCATGCTCTTCTACGAAATCTCTTCCATGGGTATTCCTTCCTCCGACAGAACAATAATAAAGTCCCTGAGGCCCTGGATAACCTCCCAATGGAAACCCAAGTGGTAGCTGAGTATTTCTGTCCATAATGAAATATTCTTGCTCAAATCCAAACCAAAAATCATTGTCGTCATCATCAATCGTTGCACGACCGTTTGATTCATGAGCAGATCCATCCGAATTCAATACCTCAGTCATTACCAAGAAACCATTTCTTCTATCTGGATCGGGATAAACAGCAACTGGCTTCAATAAACAGTCTGAATTCCCACCCTCTGCCTGCTTTGTAGAACTTCCATCAAATGACCACATCGGACAATCTTCAAGTTTACCACTAAAATCTTCTACAACTTTAGTTTTACTCCGCATATTTTGCGTTGGAACATATCCATCAAGCCAGATATACTCTAATTTACTCTTACTCATAATCGTTTTATTTATTTAACCGTAAAAAAAGACTTCTCCACGAACTTCGCTGCATACTCTAGTTCGGTTCAACGCGGAACAAATACAAATATAAAAGTTATACAAGCAGACAATTCCTAAAAAACAGCGATTTTTTCAACAAAAGTGGTTACTTTTTCACATTCAAAATACTTTTAGATATAATCCAAAAGCATTAAAACAAAAAATAATTATTCATTTGCTTCAAAAAGAGCTTATAAAAAGGTTAAAAAAAGAACTCCCCGGAACATCCGTTCACCAGGAATTCTATCCACTCAGGAGTTATGAGGTTGACGCATCTAAATATAGAGAAAGTGCAGTTGCAATTCATATAATATTCTATCAAAACGATATTGAATTAATTTTAATAAAAAGGAGTTCTTACAACGGTGCACATAGTGGACAAATAGCATTTCCGGGAGGCAAAGCAGAAGTAGCAGATGTCAACCTAGAACATACAGCAAGAAGAGAAAGTTATGAGGAAATTGGAATACCTATAGACAATGGCATATGCCTAGGAAAACTGAGTCCCGTTTTGATCCCTGTATCAGAATTCAAAGTAACTCCTTACCTATTCACTCATGATGTATTTCCTAATTTGATGGGAAATCAAAGAGAAGTCGATGAGATCATAAAATGTCGTCTTTCAGATCTTGACACCTATACAAAAAAAATGTTCCAAGATATTGAAGCGAAAGCTGGTTTGATGCTTAAAAACGTACCTGGAATCAACTATAAAGGACATTTCATATGGGGAGCTACGGCCCTCATGATTCATGAACTAAATTGTATCATGAAAACTTTGTAAATCAAAAAGAGGAACAAACCTTAACTTGTTCCTCTTTCTGCTAAACCATGCTAAACTATAAAACTCAAAGCTACAAGAACTGTAACTTTGGCGCAAAGATAACACATGTTTTTAATTCAGTTACATTTTTTTTAAAAAACTTATTTATTTTTTCGAGCCCGAACCATTTCTCGTTTACCAGGGGGTCCAGGAAGACTAACTACCTCAAAACCAGCTGATTTTAAATCTCGCTTAAATTGTCCTTTTGCGCAATAGGTAACCAATTCGCCGTGAAAATTCAAAAATGAATACATTTTTTTTAGCATTGAAAAATCCCACATTTCAGCTTGTACACGTGGACCAAAAGCATCGAAATATATGAGGTCGAATTTTTTATCGCATACAGTATCTTCAATACGTTTCTCCAATTTTGTAAGCTTGAATTTTGAATGAATTTCATTGCGTTTTCCCCATTCTGAATGTATAATTTCATCAAAAAATAAGACTGCATTGCTATCGTCAAATAAAGAAGCATAATTCATCTTTGCCATGAGCTCAGAAGACACTGGGTAAGCTTCAATACCAACATAATCTATTGTATAATCTAAATGGGTTGACTCACAGGCGGTTATCAATGCATTTAAGCCTGTTCCAAATCCTACCTCAAGGATATGAAGTTCTTTTTTATTTTGGTTGAGTAGGCCATTTTTTATAAATACATGCTTTGCTTCCTGAAATGCTCCATGAAAAGAATGATAATGTTCATCTAACGCTGGTACATATAATGTATTCGAGCCATCAGAAGTTTTTCGCAATTCCAGTTTCATGTTATTTCTTTCTTACGACGGTCAATCCGTCACGGACAGGAAGCATCAGCACCTCAACCCTATTGTCTTCAATTAATGAGGTGTTAAATGACCTAATGGCAGTTGTGTCAACATCATTCTCGTTAGCATCAATAACTTTTCCTGACCACAAAACATTATCGGCAATAATAAAACCACCTTTATTCAGGTTTGGAAGCGTCAAATCATAGTAATTCTGATAATTTCCTTTGTCCGCATCAATAAAGATTAAATCCCATTTCTGCTCAAGTTCGGGCACAATCATCAATGCATTCCCCTTTAACATCTTGATTTTTGATGCGAATTCTGATTCAGAAAAATAAGCATTAGCCCTTTCATATAACTCAATGTTTTTATCAACGGTTAAAAGCATCCCATCTTCAGTCAGACCCTCAGCCAGACATAAAGCAGAATAGCCTGTGTATGTTCCGATCTCCAATATAGATTTGGGACGAATCATTTTAGAGAGCATACTTAAAACCCTCCCCTGTAGGTGACCACTGAGCATTCTAGGTTGTAATACCTCTAAATAGGTATCCCTAGTGATTTGTGCTAATAGAAGACTCTCAGGGGTCGTATGAGCCCTAGCATATTCCTCAATTTCAGGATTCAAAAAATTCATGTACTTAAATTTGATTCAAAGATAAAGAAAGTCCGTCTCTTTGGAATACATTGGATTGAAAGATAAATTCTAACTTTATACCCGTTAAAATAAATTATGACAGTTACCGAAATAAGAAAATCCTTTTTTGACTTCTTCGAAAAAAAGGGTCATCAAATTGTTCCTTCTGCACCTATGGTTGTCAAAGACGACCCAACCCTAATGTTTATAAACGCAGGAATGAATCAATTCAAAGACTTTTTTCTTGGTAATGAAATTCCTGAAAACAGAAAAGTCGCCAATAGCCAAAAGTGCTTGAGGGTGTCAGGTAAGCATAATGACTTGGATGAAGTAGGCGTAGATACCTACCACCATACGATGTTTGAAATGCTCGGGAACTGGTCATTTGGTGATTACTTCAAAGCAGAAGCTATTGAGATGGCTTGGGAGCTTCTTACTGAGGTTTATGAGCTTCCAAAAGACCGTCTATATGTTACTGTTTTCGAGGGAGATAAAAAGGATGGCGTTTCAGTTGATCAAGAATCCATTGATTTATGGAAAAAGCACATTGATTCGGATAGAATTATCAAAGCTTCAAAAAAAGATAACTTCTGGGAAATGGGAGATATTGGACCATGTGGACCATGTACTGAAATTCATATAGACCTCAGAAATGATGATGACCGCAGTAAAAAAGATGGAAAAGCACTTATAAATGAAGATCACCCGCAGGTCATTGAAATATGGAATATCGTTTTTATTCAATACAACCGTAACGCAGATAAATCTCTGGTAAACCTTCCTGAAACACATGTCGATACTGGAATGGGACTAGAAAGGCTTGCGATGGCTCTTCAAGGGAAACAATCAAATTACGATATCGATTTATTTCAATCAATTATTAAAAAAATAGAATCACTTTCTAATGTGAAATACGGTACATCTGAAGAGACAGATATCGCATTAAGGGTCATCGCAGATCATATTCGAGCAATTTCATTTTCTATTGCAGACGGACAACTCCCTTCAAATACTGGCGCCGGTTACGTCGTTAGAAGAATCTTAAGAAGAGCCGTGAGGTACGCCTACCAGACCTTAGATTTAAAAGAACCTTTCATGGGTGAACTTGTCCCTGTTTTAATGCAGCAAATGTCCGTGGCTTACCCTGAGCTTAAAAACCAAGCAGGTATTATAAAAAAGGTAGTTACAGAAGAAGAGCAAAGTTTCCACAGGACCTTAGCCCAAGGCATTAAAAGAATGGACCAGCTAATCAAAAAATGTTCAGCTAAAAACGAATCCTTAATTCAAGGTGAAGATGTCTTTGAGCTTTATGATACTTATGGTTTTCCATTAGACCTGACATCACTTATCGCAAGAGAAAATAAACTCTCAATAGACGAAAATGGATTTGATAGCGCTCTCAAAGCTCAGAAAGATAGATCCCGTAAAGCATCAAGTATGGAGGTCCAAGACTGGGTGAATGTTCATGATTCAAAAGCCACTACATTGTTTACAGGGTATGATGAGCTTAAGGCTGATGTCAAGATTTCAAAATACCGAGAAATAAATCAGAAGGGAAAAATATTTTATCAACTTGTTCTTGACAAAACACCATTCTACCCTGAAGGTGGCGGCCAGGTTGGGGACCAAGGATCGCTTATTTTTGAGGACAATAGCACACCTATTTTTGATACGAAAAAAGAAAACAATCTAATTGTTCATTTCACTAAAGAATTGCCGAAAGACCTAAGCCAAGAATTCAAGGCGAGCGTGAACGTTTCAAAAAGAAATAACTCAGCAAAAAACCATTCGGCAACGCACCTGCTGCACCATGCACTCAAGTCTGTTTTAGGAAATCATGTAGAACAGAAAGGCTCATTGGTACAAGCCAATTCGCTCCGATTTGATTTCTCGCACTTTTCAAAAGTAAATGCGAAGGAACTTGAGAATATTGAAGCTTTAGTTCTTCAGCGCATTGAAGCAAACATTCCATTGGAAGAATATAGAAATATGCCCATCGACGAGGCAAAAGAGATGGGTGCTACAGCGTTATTCGGGGAGAAATATGGAAAAGAAGTTCGGGTGATTAAATTCGATGACTCCATAGAGCTTTGCGGTGGAACACATGTCGCATCTACAAACGCGATTGGCATGTTCAAAATCACAGCTGAATCTGCAGTTGCATCAGGTATTAGAAGAATCGAGGCCATCTGTGGAGATGCAGCAAACACCTACTTTAGAGAAAGAAGCATCAAATATGAAGCAGCATCCGCATTACTCAATAAACCCAAAAACCTTGAACAGTCCATTCAAGAATTGATGACCAAAAATCAGGAATTATCTAAGCAAATTGAGAACCTACAGAAGGGAAATGCCAAAAGAATAAAAGCAAAGCTCCAAGAAAAAATTAGATCCGTCAAAGATGTTAATTTCTTAAGCGCAATTGTTGAGCTCCCCTCTTCTAGTGTTAAAGATATTTTATTTCAATTGAGAGGGGAAATAGACAACTTTGTAGGTGTGATTGGAAATAGAGATGGTGAGAAATGTGGATTACACATTATCCTTTCGGACAATTTAGTTAAAGAGAAAGCATTCAACGCATCAAAGTGGATCAAAGAAACCAGCCATTATATTCAAGGTGGTGGCGGTGGACAGGATTTTTATGCCGCGGCGGGAGGCAAAAATGCATCAGGCATAAAAGAAGCAATTCAGCATGTAGAAGAACTGATCTAGCTACCTCTCGATTAATACTTTATGAATCGTAAAGCTTTCCTGATATAGTTCTTCGTCTCTACTTCTAAATCAAACAATAGAATCGTTCCAAAAAAGACAAAAGCAGTGATAATCGTTTTAAGTATAAATTGAATCCAAACATTCAAGTCAAACATTGGAATATTTATAACAAGGATTATACTAAGAATACCCAGAATTATAATTAGAAATTGCTTCCAATTAAAGGGATGAACGGAATAGGCGAAATAAACAAAAAGTAACCTTCCCAAATTATAAAGGATTAAAGCCACAGCAGTTGATATTGCTGCACCTATAATTCCATATATTGGAATTAAATAAAGATTCAAAAAGTATACTACACCGATTAGACTCAAGGTAAAAATCAAATCATACTTATACTTTTTGGAGGAGGTAAATATATGCCCGTTCAGACCGAAATACATATCAAGTAAGCGGCCCATCATTAAAAAGAAAAACACCCAAATACCGTCTGAAAATTCAGGTTTTAAAAATGAAAATAAAAAATCAATATTCACCCAAACACATATAAATAAGCCTAATCCAATCACTAATGACACAGAGCTGACTTGACGATATAGCAATTTCATACCGGAAAAATTCCTATTTTTCCAATGCTCCGAAATTAGAGGCGAGCTAACACGAATTAAAGACTTATAAGGCACCTGAATCGCACTGGTTAAAAAGACTACAGTTGTATAAACTCCTGTAGCTTTCAAGCCGATGAATTGAGCAATCATGATCACATCTAAGGCATTCACCAATACTCTTCCCAAAGTATTCATATAGTTAAATGCAGAGTAGTTGAATATTATTTTTTTGAACCTTTTGGAAATATTGATCTTACGAGGGTCGATAAACAACTCGCCCAAATACTTCAAATAAAAAATTAAAATCAATGGCGGTATGAAGAATACAAGACTGTGTGCAAGGACAAAATCGTTAAAATCAATCAGCTCTAACCAAAATAACAGAAGCAATAAGCTAACGACCAAGCGAAGAACGACATCCATCGCGAAAACTGAAATCACATTTTTAAACAATGAGCGTAAGTAGACTTCGAACACCAAATACATAAGATAACCAATCCCTAGAGGAATTACCCAAAGGTAATAGTCAAGGAACAT
>CESZ01081902.1_pt1 | contig 30469 bp, 20 predicted proteins | sample 531081 | NCBI WGS metagenome assembly CESZ01 (sample SAMEA2621260, study PRJEB7988) | marine metagenome | biome: marine biome (ENVO:00000447); feature: surface water layer (ENVO:00002042); material: "saline water (ENVO:00002010), including plankton (ENVO:xxxxxxxx)" | depth 5 m | reverse complement strand
AACGGTAGCAACATAGTTGCCAGTTGTCTTGGTTCCAAGAGCAACAGCGTTGTCGTCGATTGTAGCATTCAGAGCTACATTACCAGTACCATCGAAACTGACTGAAGTTGCAGTAATATCTCCAGCGATGCTGAAGTTTCTACCATTTGCTAATTGAGTTGCTGTAGCAGCGTTACCTGAGGTATTCTGATTACCAGCTGTGTTAACACCTGGAAGGTCAATATTAGATGTACCATCAAAAGAGACACCACCAATTGTTCTAGCGGTTTCTAATTGAGTTGCACTATCAGCATTACCAGTGAGAGCACCAGTAAAAGTGGTAGCAGTTACAGATGTGAGGTTGATATCAGAATCAAGAGCAACACTTACTCCATTAGATGCAGCAGTTGTTGTTACGTTTGAACCACCAGTGACTGAGAATGATTCATTTAAGAAATCAATATCCTCTGAACCAGAATCACCAGTTACGGTCATTCCAGAACCAACAGCAGCTGTAGAGGTAGCAGTAATACGACCCTTTGCATCAACTGTAAGGACAGGAATTGCAACTCCAGAACCGATTGTTCCAGCAGCTACTCCAGTATCAACAAGATCTACTGTAGGAGTAGAACCTTCTCCAGATCCACCAGTTACACTGATGTTAGAAGCTGTTCCAGACAGAGATTCAACATAGTCTCCAGTTGTATCATTACCCAGAGCAACAGAGTTTGCTTGGATTGTGGTGTTAATTGTAACATCACTTGCACCGTTGAATGATACGTTACCTGCGACATCACCGGCAAGAGCAATAGTTCTTGCACTTTGTAATGTGCTTGCAGTATCAGCGTTACCACTCAGAGCAGCAGTAATAGTACCAGCAGCAAAGTTGCCAGAACCATCTCTTGCTACCAAGAAGTTAGGAGTATTAGAAGCAGTTGCATCAAGAGCGATTGTTACATCAGAACCTGAAACTGTGGTGTTAACATATGTTCCGTCAACGAATGACAGGCCATCGTTAAGAAGGTCAACACTACCAGATCCGGATCCACCAGAAACGCCAAGTGATGTACTAATAGCAACGTTAGCTGCTGCAGTCAGTCTACCTTTTGTATCAACAGTGAATGTTGCTACTTCAGAGGATGAACCGTAAGAACCAGCAGTAACAGCAGTGTTATCAAGTGTGAAGTCAAGTTCTACATTCTGTCTACCGTCAAATGCTATGACAGGAGCAGAACCGTCTCCAGTGATGCTGAAGTTACGTGCTGTTGAGATACCATCTGCATTAGTTGCAGTACCATCAATACCACCCTCGAAAGAACCGACGAATGATGTTGCAGTAATAACACCAGCATTACCGAGTTGGATGTTAGAACCAACGGACAATTCTCCAAGAGTTCCAACAGAAGTCAGTGATGAATTAACAACACCTGATCCAAGAGTATCAGTACTCAGTACCTCAGTATTGTTGACTTTATAGACCTTACCAGTAGGTACATTAATGTTTTCGGATGAAGCAAAGTTATCGCCTGTTGCTTCGAAATTCCAAGTCTTGTTGCCTTCACCAGAGTTAACTGTAAGACCACCACCATTAGCAGCTGCATCATTAGCAGCACCAGTTGCGACCTGAACATTCAGATCATCAATAGCAACGGTTGTTGAGTTAACGATTGTTTGTGTGCCGTCAACCTGCAAGTTACCAGCAATAACAACAGTACCTGTGTTATCACCAACACCAGCTGGGTCAAGGGTCAGTGTTGCAGGACCAGAGATTGTATCAGAGGTAACTCTAACAGCAGATCCTTCAGCACCTGTATGGAATTCTGAACCAGAAACGACTCCAGTAGAAGTTACAGAAGCAGCTTCTACAGCACCAGTTGCGGTAACAGAACCAGCATCTACTGCACCAGATGCAGTAACAGATGTAAGGTTGATGTCAGCATCAAGAGCAACAGATACTCCATTAGCAGCAGCTGTTGTAGTAACGTTAGAACCACCAGTAACTGAAAGAGATTCAGACAGAAGATCAACGTCTTCGGAACCAGAGTCACCAGTTACTGTCAGAGCTGTTCCAACACTAGCTGTGGTTACACTGGTAACACGACCTTTAGCGTCAACAGAAACAACAGGAATCTTGGTTGTAGAACCGTATGTGTTAGCAGAAACTCCAGTATCAGCAAGATCGATAGTTACTGCTGCAGTTTCTGAACCTGAACCAGAAACTGTAATGTTGCCAGATCCAGCATCAGCAACAGTAGAAACATAGTTACCTACTGTATCTGTACCCAGATCAACTGAATTTGCTCCGATTGTACCTGTGATTGTAACATCACCAGTACCATCGAATGAGGCAGAACCAGAAAGGTCTCCACCTAAGGAAATTGTTCTAGCGGTCTCTAATGCAGTGGCAGTGTCAGCATTACCTGTAAAACTACCATCAAAAGAGGTAGCGGTAATTACGCCAGATACCTTAACATCACCATCAACGGTGAGTTTTGCATCTGTAGCGACAGTACCGATACCAACTTCGGTTGCAGAATCAGCTGCAATACCGATATAATTAGCAGACGCATCTAGATCAAGATAATTCGCAAATTGCGAAAGTTCTCTATTAAATGCCATTTGTTTTTTCTTTTAAAATGAGTTTGCAGAACGTTCCACGAGTCATCTTCGTTCTGTCACCTATGGAACAATTTCAACTGTTAGCCGAAGCCGTCTTCGTTGATCAGATAGTTTTTATAGTTAACTAGACCCGCGTATTAAATATTTATAAATTGGATATACGTTCCTTAAAATCTTCAAAAGAAGTTGACTCTGCAACAATATTTTTAAGTTGAGATTGCATTATTACTGGTTCGTCTCCCCACTTGAGGACTCCATCAGAGAAAGAAAGAGATTTTCCACTAGCAGTAAACAAAGAATTATCGCTTAAGAATAAATGTCTTACTTTATATTCGGCATTTCCAATATCATAATCCGCATTTGAAGATGGTATCAGGTGACCTCCACCTGTCATTCTCCATCTACAATCTACATTTGTTCCATTATCTGTATGAAACTCAATTGAATTTACATTACTACCACTCGTATTAAACCCAACAACAGAAGATGAGCCAACTACTATACTTGAGGCATATCCGGCAGAAGTTGCTGTTGTTGCACTATTAGCAGTCGTAGCTGAGGCTGCTGTAGTCGCAGAAGTTGCATTTCCATCAAATGTGATTGCAGTAATAGTATCCGTAGAACCATTTAAAGTAATTGATGACGTTCCTACTGTTAGAATGCCAGTTACTCTAGCATCACCGTGAACAATTAATTGTGTTGTGGCTGAACCAACAACAACACTAGAATTTCCTGCACCAACTGTTAAAGCACCTAGCGGAACATCTACTGTATTTCCAAAAGATACTTCTCTTGAGAAGTCTACGGGATTTGCAAATTGAATTGTAGTGCCGGGATTTGTTCCAGTAATTACTCCAACATGAATATTAGAATTAAATATAGACTCCCCAACTACATTGAGGGTAGTATTAATTCCAACAGCACCATTAATTGTTACTTTAGCAGAAACTCCATTTCCTGCGTATAACTTCAAAGACTTTGCATCCAATCCAATCTTAGTATTGGTGCTATTGTCAGACTGTCTTCTGATAACATCAGAGTAAACACCACTCATTGATGTAACAACACCGACCTGAATTCCAATGGGTGCTTCTGCCCCTCTAAGTAAAACAGTCTCTAAAGTGTCACTCTCTGAAGTAAGATATGTACTGGGGTCTTCCGTACCATCAGCTCTCAACAATCCATTACTATTTGGGTCTTTAATAAATGATGCTGCAGTAATAGCACCAACAGTAATACTATTGGTGGTCGAAGACCCTCTACTAGTGACGCTATCTAAGGTATCAGTTTCAGATCCTCCTCCTCCACCGCCTCCGGTGCTAGTAGTATTATATGCAAGAATATCTACAGAATCGTCAGCAAATAGTGCTTCGTTCAGAACAATAGATGTGCCATTTGATGCCGTATAGTCAACAGAAGTAAGTCTGACTCCATTTACATAAACATCAACAAATCCAACATTATATGTAACATTAAATGTTGTTTGTCCTGCAGTCGCTGTGTAATTATTTTCTGATCTTAATGTTGGAAAATCTTCCCACTCCAGACCAATACCAGTAGACATAAGATACTGGCCATAGTTACCAGTTGTTCCACCAGCACTAATTGCACCTCCAGAAGATACAACAGCAAATGGGTTATATGCAACAATCTGGACTGTATCGCCAGCAAATAATGCTTCAGATAATACTATAGAAGCTCCATCTGTAGCTGTATATTCTGAAGATGCAAGCAATACGCCATTGACAAATACATCAGCGTATCCAACCTTATATTCTAAATTAAATGTTGTTTGTCCTGCAGTAGCAGCAAAGTCATATGATGTCCTTACAACTGAAAGATCTTCGTTGGAAAGAGTTTTCCAGGTCAGACCAATGCCTGTGGATACAAGATATTGACCATCTGCACCTATAGACCCACCAACACTAATCTTATCAAGTGAAGATATACCAACAACTGACAGAGTTGCTAGATCTTCACTGTAAGAAGGTATCCCTATCTTTACGCTTGGTAGTCTCCCGCTCAATAATTGTGGCATTTTATTTTATTCTCCCTACATCACTTGAGCGTTTCAAGAACACTACCTAAAAATTTCAAATCACCGCTCGACCCAGAAATAACAAGTACATCATTTGATTCCAATGATAACTTACCATCAAGGAAAGTAGCAGTATCATTTGGAGGAATTGGGAAATCTTTTGCAATTTCCGTTGTAACAGCAATTCCAGATGTTGTTCTTTCATGAGAGAAAGTAACAGTTTCCGTCGTAGAACCAGTGTTTGCTACCTGGGCTAGTAGAACTACCCCAGAGTATCCAATAGGCGCTGTATAGATGCCTACAGACGTTGATCCGAGGACATGTGTGACGGTCTTGAATATGTTAAGTGGTAATGCCATTTTATTATCCTCCTAATGCTAAAATGTAAGGTGTTATGTTTGCGAACAAACTCTTGGTGTAGGCATCACCAGTAATCGTTCCTCTTGCTTGATCAATCACAACACCATCGCCAATCTTGAAGTTACCAGCTTGATCAGTGCTGGTATAAATCACAAGTCCACCGTTTCTAGAATCAACTTCATTTTCTGGAATTGTCACTCCACCATTCTGAGGAAGTGCCGTAGAAATATCAGTTCCAGAACCAATATACTCAAAAGAATGACTTGATGCCAGAATCCTACTTTGCTCAAAGATAGGAGCCGTCATTCCAATCGAGACTTGATATGGAAGATTTTCAGTAATTGTCACTGTAGAAATTCCAACCGGTCTTCTTATGACCCCATTCGTTACAGCAGAAACAAATGTGTGAGATGATGTGTCAGAAGAAGTTCCTACATTTACTCTAAAAGTATTTGTAGTAACTGATGTTATAGTCAACCATTCACTACTCGCAGGGTCACTGGGTCTGGGATAAGGATGCTCTGTTGCATTTGCATCTGTAGCACAAGTAAATGTAATTGCTCCATCAGCAATCTTAATGCCATCACCAACAGAAAATTGGTGATTTGCAACAGTAAGATTTAAATTTCCCGTATTAGGAAAATATGTAGCATTAGTTGGAGTATGTGTTGTCGATTCTTCAGTTAGTTCTGTTGCACTTTCGACCAAATAGTATTTCGGTACAGTCTTTGCAGTTGCGGTGGCTACATTATTACCAACATCTGGATTTGATATTGTAACATTAGGAGTTGAACTAAATCCTCTTCCACTAGAAACTAAAGTTATAGAACTTAATTGTCCGGCAGAATTTATCTCAGCAATTCCTGAAGCATCTATTCCCCAACTTTCAGATGGAGAATCGATTGTAACTACGGGAGGTTTAGTATATCCCGATCCAGCATTATCAATATCAATTTTTAATACTTCATAGTATAAATTATCAAAATATAAAACTTGACCATCATATGGTCTATTAAACAATCCATCTATTGCAAAACTAGTAGAACCAGCCTCTGCAGTTGTAGTCACAATACCTGATGATTGTATTTCGCTTACACCATCAGCAACTAATCCAAAATTTCCAAAAGAAGAATTTGAGTTGGTGACATCACATGCTCCACCGGAACCGCAATAGATTCCTACATCTGTCGCAATTGTGAAGAAAGAAACTATCTGACCATATCCACTGTTAGTAATCGATGCTCCAATGCCACCTTGATTATATTGAGTGTAAGAATCAACAACCATACTTTTAAAATCACCAGCAGTATGATTGCCGTCAATCTTTAATCCGATACTATTAGTAATAAAATTAGTACAATTACTAACGTATGGTGACTGAGTTACATTTAAAATATTATTAGGGTCAAAAGATACAGCGGCCTGTCCTGTGTTTACAGTGCCCTTGAATGACATTTCTGAGAGATAATTTCCCGCTGATACATGAATTAAATCTTCATCGGGATTTTGTGGTCTTATTGTTACTTCCCTTAAACTATCACCAACAAGACTTACCTGTTCTGGAAGTCTTAATGGATTATTTTCTGTATAATCACCACTTGATATTTTAATTACTGTTCCTGGAGTAGCAGCGGCAATAGCAGATTCAATTGTCGCTTTTGCGTCTCCTAACTTTTCTCCAGCATTTACGTCGTTACCGTCAGCCGTTACATACAGAACATTACTTACAACGGCACCAGCACCGATAGAAATAATATCGCTTCCTATTCCTGGTCTAAACCTTTGAACGAATAAGTTAGCATCATGAAAGTTCAGTGCTAATTCGCCAATAGGCAACTGATCTACGGTCGGCTTCTTTCCAGGAACAGCCGTCCGTTTAATTTTAATATTCGGATTTGCCATCAATTCCTCATGTTTGGGTATATACCCGACGTAAACTCAATATGTATTGAGCTTTGTCTTAGATATATTTATTACCTTACGATCCCTGAGGTTTTGAGGCCTTTAATTCTTTTAACTCTTTCTCTAAATCCCTAATCTTAGAATTAGCTAATTCTAACTGAGTTTCTAAGAATACTATTTTGACAAAAAAATCGGAGGAGTTCATCAGTATTTCTCCTCCGACTCTTCAATTAAAGATTTATAACTTTCCAATTCTTTTACTAAATCATCCACTTGACTCTTCAAAGTTGAAATTTGAGTTTCATAAACAATATTTTGATTAAAAAGTTCAAAGGCCTTTTGCTGATAAGCAGCAATTACGGCCTGGTAATCAGTTTCATTCATACTCTATCAGAACGAGCCTCCATCAATGGTTATGTTCTCAAGCGTTCTCTGGCCATTAGCACAAGCAATTACTTGAGATTGACCGGCACAGTCGTTAACCCACAGAGCACCAACTTCAATGGCAGCATATTCATTTACAGTGATTTGTGGATGTGCTGATGAAGAACCACCAGAGTCTGCGACATCACCAGCAAACACAAGTCTTCCGACTCCTGCTTCCCATGCGACTGCAGATTTCTTAGCAGAACCATCATAATAATTAAACAGAACACCAAGGTCCCAAGTAGTTGTTCCAGTTGGGGCTGCACCACCAACTCTACCCAATTCGATTGTTCTATCTTCGACAGAGATTGAATTGGTATTTACCTGAGTGGTAGAACCATTAACAAATAAATCACCAGTAACTGTTAGGTTTCTAGCAGCAGTGATGTCACCAAGAGAATCAATTGTTGCTGCATTGTTACCAGAGGTATGCTGTATTGATTCAGATCTTACTGTAGGAACAGCAAGTGATGTTGTAATATCAACATTAGATGGCAAACTTACAGTAACAGATTGACCAGCACCTACTGTATCAATTTGATTAGGAGTTCCAGCAATCAGTAATGATTCGCTATCAAGATCAACTGATAATGCACCACCAGAATCTGCTTGGAAATCTAAGTCCTGAGCAGTTAACTGAGCATCAACATAAGCCTTAACAGATTGTTGAGTAGGAACAGCGGTATCGCTGTCTGATGCCATATCATCTTCATCAGTGATGCTGGTAATTCCAACACCATTGAGAGTCAATACATCAGTTACAACAGCTGCTGAAGTAACAATACCAGAAAGACTTAAGTTTCTCCACTGCTTTGCACCAGTACCAAGATCGTATGTTGCGTCGTCACTGGGGACAAAGTTTGATACGATTTCGCCACCAAAACTTACATTGTCAGTATTCCCATCTCCAAGGTTAATAGTTCCACCTCGGAAAGTTACAACACCAACAAAGTTTGAATGACCTTGAACATGAAGACTACCGCCAACTGTGAGGTTCTTATCAATTCCAACACCACCGTCAAACTGAGCTCCTCCAGTATTGGAGTCTCCCAAAGTATTGTCTGTGGTATCAGTAAAGTTAACTATATCAGAGAAGTTACCACTTGCAACTCCACCAAGTCCAAACGCACCAGCATATCTTGCGCCAGAGATGTATACACTCTTTCCAGTGAAATCTACACCGTTTGGAAGATTTTCTCCAACAAAGTGAAGAACGCCTGATTGATAGTCAAAGAACCATTCGTCATCGTTACCAGAACCGGCAGCGAGAAGAACATCTCCACCAGAAGCACCAGCAGCATCGCCACTAGTATGAACATATACCTTAACCAGGTATGTTGAACCAAGTTCGGGTGGAATCCAGTCAATTGAATTGGTTTTCCAAGTTCTATTTGTAGAAGCTGTAATATCAGCAGTACACTCTACAGGAGTAGAGGTTGGATATACAGTTATAATCGAAGTGCTAGAACCTGGAATAGATGATGGAATATCTCCAGACTGTTGCCAGATTTTATCACCCCTCATTAAGAGGGGACTTGCTATAGATTCGTTAAACGCTTTCTTATTAGCGTTGGTATCGGTCTTAGTACGGCCGTACCCTAGTTTTTTCCAAAGGAAATCAACCTTTTGTGATTGTGTTACGGCCATTATACTACTGCCTCCGCGATGCTAAGTGATGAAACTGATTGGCCTGATGCTAACGCTATTCTTACAAGAACAACATTGCCCGTGGCGTTACTCATGTTCTCTTCACCAAGTGTCATTGTATATCCACCGCTGAGAGATGTGCTTGCTTGAATTCTGTCTGAATTATTAAATGCACAACCGTCACTGCCGTTACCGCCAGCTCCACTTCCAGGTACACCAGCACCAGCGTATGCAGTGTCGGCTCTTAACCAACCATTCAATGCGCTAGTACTATCTATACCAGTACCAGGCGCTGCGATCCAAAGACCGGAGATTCCAGCAGAAGTGATATTAATATCAAAGTTAGCAACTACCTGACGACGGAAAGCGAAAGTAAAATACTGAGTTCCAGTATCAGCACTTCTGTCCGGACCAACTGGGAGGAATCCAGTTGAGTAATCAGTGGTATCATGCTTCAGAACACCAAGTCTAACTGTTGCTTCCTTAGTTCCCTGAACACCAGGATCAGCAGATTCACTATAAAGGCTATTGGTATAGAAATCAGTTGTACCCGTATATGATGGGTTATCAATAGTATCTGCACTAAAATCAAATACCCTTACACCATCATCAGTGAGAACACCGTTTCCTAATGCATCAGTAACTGGGATTGCGATTTCGCTAATTCCAGACTGTGCTGATGTATGGACCTGAACCTTAGTAGAATTTTCTGCATAAGATCCATTTCCTGCGGGGTTCTTTGCACGGAACTTAACTGTTTGAACTGATCTTACACTAGAAGAAGTAAGGTCAACATTCAAGTCTCCAAGAGCATATGCAGAACCAACACCAGTATTTGCTATTGGAGTACCACTACCGTCAAGTAAAGGAGCTGCACCTTCAATATTTGCATAACTGTAATTCTGTGTAGAAACAACGCTGCCAGAAGTAGACTCAGAATTTGTTCCTGATGTAAGATTAAGTGGTGAATTGGTATCTTGATATGTCTGACCAGTAAAATCTGAAACCTCAACACCACTCAGAGTAAGTGTTGGACTTCCAGTATTGTAGTAAGGAATACCAGAGATATATCTCTTAGTTCCTGCATTACTTTCAGCAAGTGTTCCAGTTGTAAGAGATGGAGTATCATTCAAGTCGTCTTTGACGAACATTGTACGACCACAATTTCCATCAACAGAATGGTTTAAATCAAGTTCATTCAAACCAACAGAAATTTCTGCAAGTGGTTTTGAAATTCTTGCACTAAAGACCTGGTAGAAGTCACTTGGATAAATGGTAGATGAAATCTCATCGTGTGCATCACCCTCAGAGGTGACTACGAGGTCATCAAATGTACCAGTCTCTCCTGTGGCAAGTGTGAAGGCTTTAGAACCAACATCAGCACCATTCAATCTAGCAGTGAGAGTTCCAGAATCAGAACCATCTATATCAGAAAGTGTATTTGATGTAATGGTTGCTGTTGTTGCATATCTTGTAACTGCAGAACCAGTTGCAATACCAACACCAGTCTGATTGTCAGTATACTCTGCACAAAGGCGAGGTGATGTTCCCTGTGAGGAACTTGACATTGACAGTGTTTGTGTCGTGATGTTAGTCGGAGCAGCAGGAACTGCTGTTAATCCCATCGTAACGTCACTAACTAATCCATTCTGAACTAAATGACCTGGAGTTCCGTTTGCAGTTAAAGTAACTGTCTTAGAACCAGGGACTCCTTGGAAGGTATGCTCGATTGGAGTAGAAGTACCACCAGCAACTGCATTACTTCCAACGGTATCATTAGCACTTCCATCACCATAATTATAAACATAATCGCTTGCATTATGTGATGTGTTAGTGAAGCGACCAATTCTTCTGTCATTACCATTAAGGTCGGTTCCATCATAAAGAGTTCTTGAATTATCACCAATTCTATCACTCTGAACTACGGCTTCGCCGGAGAAGATTGAACGAACTTCTGGTTCAACAGTGATGATATAGTCTGTAGAAGCAAATGGTGCATTGGTGTGATTAGAAAGAACTTCTAACTTTGCAGTATATGAAGAACTTATACCAGCAGCATTATCGCTGAGTTCATATGTATTAGAGATAGCTCTATTGGTGTCACCATCATTAGATGATCCGGTATTGACAGTTGTTACTGTTCCATCACCAAATGTCCATCTATACTGAATACCAAAATCAGAGAAACTTCCAATTGTATTCTCAGTTGTGTTGGTGAAAGTAATTGGTAAACCAGAATTTGCCAGACTGTTAATACCAATTGTTGTCAGTCCAGTAAATGATGGTGTATGCTCAGCATATACCTTGAATGTTAGTGTATCTGAAGTAGGAATGACCGCTGGGTCAGCAGCTGGATGAGAGTCCAGAGAAAGATTAACTGTATACTCAGTATCAGTTTCCGCAGCAGCAGTATATGTATGCTCTGTTCTTGCTCCACCTACACCACCAGGTGCAGCATTTCCATCGATAGCAAATGTAGTTCCATCTCCAAAGTTGACAGTATAATCAACATCGAATCCAGTAACTTCTGTAGTTGAGTTATCCAGATAGATTGGAGTTCCACTATCAATAAATGTAACAGCACTTCCACCACTCAAAGCGTCATTCAAGGTGAATGATACTGATGGGTCTGGAGTATAAACTGTGATATAATTTGTCTTTGAAGCAGTAAACGAACTTCCAGCACCAGTTCCAGCAGTATTACTTGCTGTCATAGTGATCGAGAACTGACCACCATCTGGTTGATTGTAAGTATGACTTGGAGTAGAGTCTGCTACTGTTTCAATAGTACCGTCTCCCCAATCAATATAGTAACTATTTGGATTACCGGCCGATGAAGTTGCGAGAGTGATAGCGAATGGTGAACCACCAGCAGTTGGAGTAGTATTGAAGTCTAACCCAGAAACTGCGGTATTGTTCATCATGTTGAGCGCAAGCTCATTCAAATCATCAATACTATCGACAATTTTCGTCTCACTATTGAAGGTATTAAGTGCTCCAGGTGTTACCAAATCTCCATCAGAAGATTCTCCAAGAGTCAGGTTACTACCCTCACCAGAAATTGAAATATCTACAGTATCAGTCTCTGCATTATATGCGAATGTATTACCAGCACCAATGAAGTTCAGATTTTGAACTGGGCCTGTAGTAATTGTATTTCCTGCAGAGTTAATACCAATATTGAAACCGCCCGTAGCAGTAACAATACCAGCAACATTTAAGTCTGTATTGAAATTTTCTTCCCAGGAAAGATTTCCATCAGCATCAGTAACAAGAATTTTGTTAGCTTCTGGTGCTGCTGGGAAAGTATATGTAGTGATTCCGGTTAAAGCGTCCGGACCTTTGAGGTTGATGCTATTGGTTCCATCTTTATCAACTAACTTAAGAGCCAGGGATTCTGTCCCGTCCTCTCTATCCCAGTATCTTCCTGAACCGAAGAACTGATTAGTTGCAGTATCTGATGTAAGACCTACATAAAGGTCATACTTATCAGTAGTAAAACCAGGTTCACCCTGCCTGAGACCAGGCAGATTTGTAAAAGCACCCCTCTTAAATTGAATAATCGGTGCTGCCATTTGAAAAAGTTACTATTTTACTTTTGAATATTTATAATTCAAAAGGAGCCGCCATCAAAGTCAATCTTGTTATCCAGATCCTGGTCAAGTTGATCGATGAACTCGGTAGGCAGTACGTTATCGGAAGCTGCTGCAGATAGAATTGAATCGGCAGGAACTAACTCATATTTTTGTGCTGTAGCATTATAGATTAAGACGTGATTCCCCTTATTAGAAAGGTCTGGAACATTTACGTCGTTTAATTGGGATAGAAATTCTGCCACTACTGTTTTCTCCTGAGTTACTACGTATTCAGGTGTTGAATCTAAAGTTACTCTGTAATCTGCCATTTGATTCAGATTTTTTAACTATTTATGAAATTCCACCAGAAACCATAGCCATTCCTTCGATTACTCTTGTTTTCAATCCAGAACTAGTATTAGTTAAAAGTATATCATAATAATATCTACCAGGTTCAAGTGTGCTTGTTACCTCATCACTCATATCTAATCTAACTTTACCAGTAGCAATCGTAATAGTTGTTGTAAAGTCATATGACTTTGTAGAACTATGGTGTTTCCTCAATCTAGCTATAGCGGTACTAGAGTAAAGATTATAAACAGAACTGTCGTTATTTGCAATCGTAAATGTAGCAGTAAAATCTGCTCCTTGTTCAATCGTAATATTTACTGAGGGTACTGCCATGATTAATTACCCTTCAGTTCATCAATTTGCTTTTGCTGATCCTTTATTGCTTCTATCAAGACGCCAATTATTCCATTATAATTTACAGACAATCCATCCTCTGATTCAACAACCAACTCTGGAAAAACTTCTCTAAGTTCCTGTGCAATAACTCCTTTAGATTTTTCTTCAGAATGTTTCCAAGTATAATCAACTCCTCTAAGTTGCTTTACCTTATCAATAGCACCATCAATAGTTGAAATGTCTTTCTTTAATTTTTCGTCGGAAAGAGAATTGACAATCGTGGCTGAAAGTCTTCCAGTAGATGGATTAAAATATAATTTGGCAGTAGAAGTTTTTAACCCTACTCCATTACCATTTACGAATACTGGGTAAAATGAACTATTAGTAGTTGTATCGTCACTTATGCCAAGTAACTGAGCTTTAGTCTTTGACATCTATCGTTTTTTATCTATTTATAAAAAAACCATCAACGTTGATGGTCTTTAAGAAATTATTTTTTTATCATCAACTTAGTAGCAGCAACAGCTGTTCCTGCCGGTACTGATGGAGTATCAGCAGTTGTAGAAAGTGTGCCATCATTCTGAACATAATACTTCCGACCTGGTGTCAGACTAGACTGAGCATCATCAACAGAGCCAATCAGTTGAACTGTAGCAGTTTGACCATCAGTATAGGCTCCATCAGAAATTCCAATGTAGTTTTCTGCTGTGAGGTTACTTGAGATGGTAAATGGAGTAAAGGCAGTTGCTGTTACGCGATACTGGTTGCCTTCATCATTATAAACAGCGACTGCTTTATCATTGGAAGAGTCATATACTACTGAAACATAACTAATACCACCAGATTCAATTTCAAAAGGAGATCCAAAAGCAATATTATCACCACTTACGGTTCCTGCGATTGCTGCTCCAGAGTTAGTATCACCATCCTTGTAAATAATAACTACTTTACCATTATTAGAGTCATATGCTAATGAATAAAAACCAACTTGAGTAGAATTAAATACAGTGGCAGAACCATTAAAGCTAATGCTAGTTCCAGATACAGTTCCTACAACTGCTGTTCCATAATAAGTTCCGTCTCCACTATTCCTATACAAAATAACTACCTTATTGTTAACAGGGTCATGTACTAGTTCGTGGGGCATATCGACTAGATTTGTCACGAATTTAACAGGGGATCCATAATTAATAGTAGTACCAGATACCTCTAATACAATTGCTGATCCATGACCATTCGACGGAGCAGAATTCTGAAAACCAACGACTACTTTACCATTAGTGGAGTCAAATGTTGCTCCCATATGATAACTGGGATTAGAATTAAATGTAACGGAAGAACTAGGGAAACTAATGCTAGTTCCAGATATTTCACCTACTCTTGCTCTTGCATGGGAGGAGCTCCATTCAGCCTCCCAAACAATAACTACTTTATTATTGGTAGAGTCATATACTGGTATTGGCTTGTTGGTTCTCTCGGAATTAAATGCTACTGGAGTTCCAAAAGTAATATCAGTACCAGATACTTCCCCTACGACTGCTTTTCCATAATAATTGCTTGAATCCTTAAATGCAATGATTACTTTACTGTTGGTAGAGTCATATGCTAATCGTATATCTCTACTATAATCAGAATTAAATATAGCAGGAGTACCGAAGCTGATACTAGTTCCAGATACAGTTCCTACAGCTGCCCATCCATATCCATTTTGTGAGCCTTTAGTGGCCCAATAAGCGGCAATTACTTTATTATTGGTAGAGTCATATACTGCTGAACTGAAATAAGTATGATCCACAGTTTCCCAATCTACTGAAGTACCTATTTGAGGAACAGAAAATCCAGTTAAACCTACAACATGAGCAGTTCCAGACTTGGTTATGTCGTGTCGGTAGAAAATTAAAGATTGACCATCATTAGATCCACGAATCACCCCAAAATAATTATTATTGTTACTATCATAATTTGTGGCAGAACTAAAAGTAATTGTATCATTACTTGGATTTACAGTTGCATGGATGTACTCAGCTTGCCATGAAGCATTACCATTTTTATATACGATAATAAGTTTTTGGCCACCAGAATCATATGCTATTCCACTTTGTTCTACAGATCCTTTTGCTGCAACTAGTTGTCCGGATCCAATATTAATTGAGTTATCATTTGGATCGACAGTTCCTACATAGGCATAGACAGCATAAGGATCAGTAACACCACTATTATTCGTCCGTACAACGACTACTTTATTAGTACTCTCATCAAATGCTATAGATACTCCTCCTGAACTAGTGTTACTACCAACTGCCGTTGGAGAACCAAAATTAATATTGGTTCCATCAACTTCTCCTACATGGACATAAACTACAGAACTTTGCGATGCTATAACAATTCTATTATTTGAAGTATCCACTGCCATTGCAATAAGATTACCAGCTACACCATCACCGATTGAGATAGCAGATCCAAAACTAATTGTGTCATTACTAGGACTTGCTCCAACAGTTATAGTTCCAACTTTAGCAGTTCCATGATTGCTGTTTCCTTCATCTCTATATGCAACAACGATCTTACCACTCGATGGTTCAAATACCATCTTGACATCACTAGATTCTCCGTTCGAATTTATAACTTCGGCAGCTCCAAATTCGATTGAATTATTTGATGGATCAACAGTTCCAACTTTAGCCTCATGATACTTTGTAGATCCACCTCCTCCGATGTCTGTATATTTTCTATATGCAACAACTACTTTATTGTTAGTCGAATCAAACGCAGCTGCGGTCACGACCGCTCCTGCACTAGTATCATGCGTATCAAAGATTACTGGAGATCCAAAAGTAATCGTCCCTCCACTTATTTCTCCGACTATAGCAGTTCCATCGTAACTGTTCTGAAGACGATAAAACAGAACAACTCTATTACTATTTGAATCTAATGCTGCCGATATATAATCGGCACCATTAGCAAATCTTCCCTCAAAAACTGTAGCCGATCCAGTTCCTGCTCCAGTAGTCTCTGTCTGAGCAACAACACTTACGGTTCCATCAGTATTTACAATTACTTTAGAACCATCAGATAAGGTTCCTGATGCTGTAGCCTCAAGTGTTCCTCCAGTTGCTGGAAGATTTTCTAGTTCAGAACCATCACCTTTAAGTTTAGTCGCAGTCATGACTCCAACCACATCCATATCAGAAGTTTGGATGTGGTTGGCATTTATCAAATTATTGCCAGTTAAATCTAAATTGTCTCCACTTGACAGTTCTTGAATTTGCTGATCTACCGAATTAATAATAAGTGGAAATCTATCTGCCATGGTTTTTAAGGTATATTGGTGATTTTTTTAGTTCAAACTATTTATTTGTTGTGTTGGTAAGGTAAGAATTATCCCCTCACAATCAACTTTGTAGCAGCAACAGCTGTTCCTGCCGGTACTGATGGAGTATCAGCAGTTGTAGAAAGTGTACCATCAGCCTGCACATAATGCTGTTGCCCTGGAGTCAAACCAGACTGGGCATCGTCAACTGCTCCAGCAATTTGAATCGTAGCAGTTTCACCGTCACTATAGGCTCCATCAGAAATTCCAATAAAGTTTTCTTCTGTAAGATTGGTTGTCTGACTTGTAGAACTGTAAACAAGTGATCTGCTACTACTGGGGCTGTTAGCCCACGACATATGTGTAACAACAGTCTTATTAGAACCAGGAATATAATCCAATTTATTCTGCCAATTATACCCATTGCTAACGTCAAATACCAATCTTGTTGATTCGACAGTGATTGAATTACCACTATCACTTACCTCAGCTTTAACAATTTTTCCCATATTGCTATCATCTATATCTCTATAGGAAATAATAATTTTATTTAACTCGCTATCGAAAGCCATTTCAAAACTATCCACATTTGTAGGTGAAAAATCTTGTGGAGATCCAAAATTAACTACTGGGTTCGAACCAGTTGTAGGAGTTCCTACAATAATCTTAGTTTTGTTACTATCTCCTTTATCTTTATACATAATAACCAGTCTATCGTGATGAGAATCATATACTGCTGAAAAATCCTCAGCCTCCATCGATGCACCACTATGACTCTGGCCGTCGGTATTAGTACTACCAAGTTCAAACTCTGAGTCGGTTCCACTTATAGTAAAATTATAATTACCATATGATTCCGTAATTGTGCATACCCTGACAATTCCATAAAGACTATTATTTGTATAGACAATAAAAAATCTATTATTTGCTCCGTCATTTACAAGTTTAGGTGTTGACGTTACATGACCCCCAGCAGTAATATTACCAATCTCAGCACTACCTTGTGAGTTAACAGTATTACCATCCGCACTAATACTCCATTGTCTTATACCATAATGTGCGTCACTATAACCTTGATCCCTACGAGTAATGGTCTGAAAAATTCCAGTGGTAGTATCACCATCCAGGTCACCAACTCTGGAATAATTACCATAAAACTCAAATCCATACAACCCCTGAGCCATACCAGTTGACCAATTTATTGTATTTCCAGAGCCAAGTTTTGCTGATAATAATCGGTCGTCTCCATCATATTGCGACATGTTAGTTCCCTTCAAACCCCAGTGAAGAATAATATTCTCAGTACTGCTATCATAAAATAATCCGCGAGCAGAAAAACGGGAAGTTGTTGTGGACAAAAATTCTACAGGAGTGCCAAATGTGATAGATGTTCCGGATACGGTCCCAACAACAGATTCACCTTCACCACTACCGTTTCTATAAACAACTACTACTTGATTAGTAGAGGGTACAAATACGGAATGTACCATCACGATACCATCTGCTACAAATTCAGTAGAACTCGCAGCAGATGGCGTTACAGAACCTGTAACTGCGACAGCACTCACCGTTCCATCAGTATTCACAATAACTGTAGAACCATCTGCAAGTGTTCCTGATGCTGTAGCTTCTAATGAACTTCCTGATGGTGGGAGATTATCTAGTTCAGAACCATCACCTTTAAATTTAGTTGCAGTTACTATTCCGGCAATAGTAGCTTCAGAAGTTTGAATGTAATCAGCATTCTTAATACTATTACCCGTCAGATCTAAATTATCTCCAGATACAAGTTCTTTAATTTTTTCTTCTGCACTATCAATTATAAGTGGAAATCTATCTGCCATTTTTCTCTAGGTAAAGGTTTACGATTCGTTTTGATTATTTATGTCAAAGCACTATAGTAGTATTTGCAGATCTTCCTTCCACAACAAAAGAACTAGAAGAAACTAAAACAGTTACATTTCCAGCTCTTGCAGGAACTAAGAAAGTTGTATTTGAGACGATTCCATCCAAGTTAGATCCATCGCCATAGAATGAAGTAGCACTAATAATGCCAGTGCTGCCATAAACATTAACGTCAGTTCCAACATTAAAATTTGGTGCTGAGAGTGTATCTGTAGTAGCATTATAGGTGAGGTCCGCATCAGTTGCGGCATTAACCATAGTTCCACTAGATAATTGAGTAGTAACTAATCTCTCAACCCCAGAAGTGGAATTTAAGGTAGCACCAGTATTTTCAAGATTACTTCCATCACCATAAAATGCACTAGCAGTAACTGAACTAGCAGCAGAAACGCTCGCTAAATTAGAGGCATTTCTACTATCATCAATTACAACGGTATCCGATATTTTGATTGCCATTTTTTAGATTTTAGCTTTCACTTGTTATTTATGGCATTAAGCGTTTATAGTAATATCTCCTGCTCTACCTTCTATAGAAAAAGAACCAGAGCTAAGTAAAATAGTAGTATTTGAACTTCTTCCAGAAACTAAGAAACTAGTATCTGAAGCGACTCCAGTCAATTGAGACCCATCTATAGCTGGAAGGGGACCAGATAAACTAGAAGAAGGAACTGTACCACTAAATGATAATGCAGAAACAGTATTTGCGGTAACTGAGCCAACAACAATATTTGGCGTGCCAGTAAGATTTTCAGAAACTGTAGAAATTCCAGCTACAGATGCATACTGACTAGTTGTAGAAATTCCAGCCACAGACGCATATCCACTAGTTCCACTAGTTGTTGAAATTCCAGATGTGGATGCATATTGACTAGTTGTAGAAATTCCAGCTACAGATGCATATTGACTAGTTGTAGAAATTCCAGATACAGATGCATATTGACTAGTTGTAGAAATACCTGCAACTTCAGAATATGTACTAGTAGTTCTTATAGTATCATATGCAGAACCAAGAATAATCGCAGAAAATGACAATCCAGATATTGGAGGAACAGTAAATTCAAGTGTACTTCCAGAAATATTATAGTCATCTGTCGGGTCTTGAATAACTCCACCAAGATTAACTATAATTGATTGCCTATTCTTAGGAGTAACTGCAGCAGAATTTGAAGTGATCGGAAATGAAGTAAGCGCACCATTAAATGATGAAGAAATATCATCAACTATTTTAATTCTCGAAGTTGATGCTGTAGTAATACTATTCCATACAACGCCATCCCACTCATATGCAAATCCACTTTCATGATTTACATATACTTGACCGGCGACAGGACTATTAGGAAAATTTAAAGCCACTTTCTATTATTCCTCCTTTCAGTTATTTATTAGTTTTTTGAGAGTTTCGACCTCTTGTTTCAACTCTTTAATTGACTCAATCATGACGCCAATAATTCCATTATAATTCACAGTCTTTGGATCATTACCAGACCCACCATGAACAAGTTCTGGCAGAACCTCTTCAAGTTCCTGAGCGATTACACCATATGATGGTCTATCACTCTGTTTCCAATCATAAGAAACACCACGGAGACTTACAATCTTATCCAATCCATTCTCTACAGTTTTTATATTTTTCTTGTAGTTAATGTCAGAAAGAGCATCAAATTCCGATGCAGTTGCAATACCAGACAGAACCATCCCCGAACCAGTTATTAACCCAGTTACATCAAATTCCGATGCAGTTGCAATACCAGACAGAACCATCTCCGAACCAGTTATTAACCCAGTTACACTTAGATTCTCTGCACCAATATCCATAGCACCAATTTGGAATGGAGAAGAGTCAACCCAATATGCATTAGAACCATATCCAACTTGACTCTCATCATAATATATGAAGGTTCTGGCATGATTTGGACTATACCAAAGATCTCCAGCTTCTGGGTTTGATGGTGGATTAAGACTTATATTAATTGAACCAGAACCAGAACCACCTTCAAGAAATATAGTTGCAATACCAGATACACTATCGATATGTGAAGTACTAATTCCACTACCTTTTAATTCAAGAGTGGTAATTCCATAAGAAACTGGTCCGCTGCTAGTGGCAATTCCAATTCCAGCTACGAGACCAGTTAATCCCCTTCCATCACCAACAAAGGAAGATGCTTCGATACTACCAGTAGTATTGATATCATTAGATATTGGAGATCCAGTATCACCAACAATTAAGTTTCCACTAGCAACTGGAAGAGTTACTATAGGAATTCCACTATATTGCGAATGGGGAGCAGATTGAAGTCTGGTATAGTGAAGATTATTTACTTCACAATAAAAATCAATCTTGGCTGGAGTTCCATCATCACTCCTCATCTCAACTTTATTTTCTAAAGTCGAAATACCAGAAACACTAAGTCCTGTTAAATCTCCAAGGGAAGTTATATTTGGTTGATCTACCCTAGTAACAAGACCGTTTAAATTTCCTTCTAAGTTTCCAATAAAAGTATCCGCATTGAGTCTAGGAGCATAAGCATCTGTACTGAATGCCAATCTAGAGTTTGAACTATCCCAAGTTAAAGTTTTATCACCTTCACTACCATATATTGTAATTCCAGCACCATCCAGTTGAATATCTGTCAGTTTATTAGTAGCAGATGCTATACCAATATTAATATCCTCTACTTCTAATTTTGATGAATTAACAATCGTTTCTGTGCCACTGACTGTTAAATTTCCATCAATAATTACATTATTACCAAATGTAGTTATTCCTGCTATTTTTGCATTACCGCCAACATCTAATGTTGATTTTGGTAATGTACTTCCTATTCCAACTCCATCACTAGTAGCTACTAGTATAGAACCGCCATTTAAACCGACCTCTAGTCCATTTTTGACGACAAAATTCTTCTGAAATGATGCCATGGGTTCACTTTCCCCCAATCAGTTTGATTTATTATATATTTATGTCTTTATTATATAAGCCATAACAATGGCACTTGGAAGAGTCTCTGTACCTACATTTTCAGCAGGTATATCCAATTCAGCAGTTACTGTTCCTGTAAATTGATGTTCTGTAGAACCATGAGAAATTCCAGACTGTTCTATTAAAGAAAATCCACTATGATTATGCTGATTTCTCATCGTAAACATTCTATTAGATACCCGGTTAGTATCCCTAGCATTATCTCCATCGCTCAAAACACTCTTTCCTCCAGCTATCTGGAATTCTGCACAAACATAATGAGTATGCCAGGCACTGATATCATCACCAATATATTTTCCAAATCCATTACTTGATTGACCAATATAAACGTATTTATTTGGAGTACCTTGATTTGAAGTACCTGTCCATAGTCTAGGGCTATTGGCCGGTAACGCAGCAACTAATTGGGAACAATAATAAGTGCGTACTTGAGATTGACGAGAATGTGAATAATATTGCTGAGATCCCCCGGAGTAATGATACCCAAACACATGATCTATTTGAACATTTCCAAATCTATGGTGTATTTTTCCTATACCATCCTTTGGAAGCGAAGCATTTGAGACAGGAGTATCATTATTACTCAAATCTGCATCAATCCCGGCACTAGCTATTGGATTCGTAGGAAGCATATAGTCTTCGCAATCAGTATCATTAAAACCAGACCCAAAGTTTCTACTATCAGTATTTGTTTCATATATATGTCTATGTTCACCAGCAGATGATAAAGTTTGATTTATCGTAGAAGCAGAATCAGTATATTGAGAATTTGCCACTTGAGCATTTAAATTATAAGTATATGATGCACTTTGAAAATGCACGGAAGAAGAAACTTCATTACCAACATCAGTGCTCATGGAAGTACTATCAACTCCCTTGATGAACCATTCCTGCAAGTCAGGGATATTAAAAGTATTTGCACCATCACCAGAACCATAAGTATCTCCAAGTAAACTATAGAGATTTCCATAAGTTCCTCTATTAATTTCAGATCCATCACAAAGCATCCAACCATCAGGTATAGAATCGGCTTGTGCGTTAGGAAATGGCATAATAGTGCCAGTAGGATAAACTTTTAGTGCCATTAGAGTGCGTAAATTAGAAAAACCATTTTTGTATTTGCAGGCCTCAACTCCTGCCCGCTAGCCCCAGTAGACTGGACTGTGGGATTATCACTAATAGTATGGCCATGAGTATGATTTTGAGGCGATGATGAAACTGTATGTTGATGATCACCATTCTGAAAAACATTTATAGTGTATTTGTGAATATGTCTTATAGCAGTATTTGATTGGTATTCATTATGATTCCAAACTCTTTGATTTGAATTCTGCCATATTGGATTTTTCATTGAAACAAATGTTCTTCTCCTAATACTGAGCTGAGCCATATCTTGCTGCTGAAACTGCTTCTGCCAATATAGTAATGTGTTGCTGGCGGATGGGATCGCTAATTCATATCCTTGACTACCACCCTGAATAATTGACCACATGCTATAGTGTTCTACATCATTTTTAAGGCTGCAAATCTCTCCCACCGCACCAGATCTATCATCTTTTAAATGCACCGGTCTACCACCAGTTTGAAGTTGGCCGGGATCAGCAGGTCTTGTATGAAAAAATCCAGTATCATAATTTTCAAGTCCATTGGACTCCAATGATATTCCTCCAGAACCACCATCCCTCGCATATTGATGAGTATGATGTCCTTCTGAACTAATAGACTGACTAGTAGGGGAATATGCACGAGAATTAGAAGTTAATGTTAACTGACTAATACTTGGTTCGACAGAAATTCCGGTGATATCAACTTTTTCAGATATATCTTGACCAGGTTGTAAGTTTTCACTTCCACCCCACCCTCTCATAAATCTATTATTCAAATCAGGGACATTAAAATTATCGGCGTCTCCTCCATACAATGGTTCATTTGTTGAGGAATATATTGAATTGGGACCATCTTTTAGCAAATGATTATATAAATTTAAATAATCACTTTTGAGATAAGATCTGCCATCACATATTAACCAACCTTCTGGAATAGAAAAAGTACCAGAATTTAAACTTAATGGAGAAGCAACTATAGTAATCAGTCCAGTCAAAGACATTTAATTTACCCCCGTATAAATTATGTATACTATAGGCATATGTTTTGGTTCTATCTTTGAGTCAAATCCACTCATTTGTATATCACCTTGCTGGCCACTAATACTGTGATTATGAGTTCTATCAAGAGTATACGTTACACTATGAGTATGAGCACCAACAGAACCCGTACCTTGTGTCATTTGACCTCCACCAGATAATCCCTGAACTAAAGTAGTTCCGTGATTTTGAGTATCTATACCATCGCGAGCAAATCCAGAGTTATTTGTATTTGTAGTAGGATGATTGTGAAACCATCTTTTTATGGATCCAAAGGGATGAATTGATGCGTTAGAATCAACAGCTCCATTTGGCATAAAAAAACTACCATATGGGCGTTGGCCAACAGAATCTCCAGAACCATCATATCCCACATCAGGTCCAGGCAAATGTTTTGTTCCACTGCCCCTATCCCCTGGTACTAGACCTAAGTCATGACCAGCTATATTTTCATTTGCATTATCTTCTGTAGTATATCTATATTCTTTCGGAACAGCATCATCATGTTTATGAAGTTCAGTATTGTTAGTTGTTATTTGATAAGAAACTTGAGTGGAATATGAAGATAACGAAATAGTTGTGGTAATCTCAGGAGTGACTAAAGAGTGATTAAACTCTTCTGCTTCTATAGTACCAGGTTCATCTCTACCTACCCATGTATAGGATTTTGAAGACTGATCATATTCCGGAGATGTTCCTTTAATAAAAGTATTTGTCAGATTTGGAATATTAAAAGTAGAACCATCATTACCAGTAGTATACTGCAGTTGTATTTGAGCCCAAAGTTCATTGTAAGTTGTTCTAGACAAAGAACTTCCATCACAAATTCTCCATCCAGAGGGAATGTTATTATGGACAGGCCACATGACAATAGAACCTAATGGGACTTCAAAGTCCTTAAATAGCATCCATAAGGGAAAAACTTCTAAAGTCATGAGGCAGGCCTCAAATCTTCAATTGCAGAAATCATAATTTTACCTGGTGATGGATTAGCACCAGTTTGTCCACTCTCAAAAACATAGTAACCAATCATCGCAGTAGTTCCTGCACCAATTGCTGGTGGTGTTCCTCCTGGGAAGTAGAATGCATCTCCCCACTCAATAGTTACAGCAGAACCAGATTCGGTTGTTAGTTCAATACTACCCTGTTGACCAGCAGTAACTGATTCTGGTTCTGGATTTATAAAGTTAGTTGTGCCTGATAAAGGTTTTATATTATTAGTGAAATCGCCATGTATTTCAAAATTATTTCCATATCTAAAATCAAGTTGAATATTTCCAGATCCCGCTCCAGCCTGGCCCGGGTCTGTGGGATCTACTGGGTGGACTGTCGTTACATTGTTTATAATTCTAATCCCCCTTGAATTATCAACCGGATCGAATGAATGTGGATGATCAGAGCCTTCATTGACAATAAAATCAATCTGATCGCCATCATTTTCTGCTTTAACATTAATGTTAGAAAGTATATCAAGATTACCTCTAATATTAACTTGAGAAGAATCTGTAAATGTGGCAATACCAGTTACATATAAATCATCAGTATCTACAGACTGAACTGTAGCAATACCACTCTTGATAAATGCCTGATTTATTGTTCCAATACCAGTTACATTTAGATTTTGAGTGGTTATATTACTCGACTCAATATCATCAACAGTAATATCATTTCCAGACCCAGAACCAATAATACCAAAATTTCTCCACTCACTTTCTTTTGTGTAAACCCATCCAGCAAATCCACCAGAAGCAGGAGTGCCGTTAAGAACAATGTCACCAACCTTACCATCAACTAATGGTTTAGTATCAGATATTGATATTTTTCTAGTTTGATCTAGATCTCCAGAAAGATTTAAATTAACAGCCTGAATTCCACTTTCCCCAAGAACATTAATATTGTTGGAGAACACAACTGGTCCACCAAAAGAACTAACCATTTCCTGAGATAATCCCCCTTCAACACGAAGCCTCTTTCCAACCAAAACATCGTCAGTATCAATTTTTAATCTAGATGTTTCATTTTCTGAGGTATCGGCAGGGAATGGAGTATCTACTACAATTTCTTCACCAGTTGGAGAAATAATTCTCTTATTGCCAATATAGAAATCTCCTCGGTCATTCATTCCAGTGTAGACTGCAATACCACCAAAGGAAACTCTAGCCTGAGAGTTAATAATTTCTCTTTCTCCACGAACTCTATCCTGTCTTTGAGGAAGAGCTGTGGAGTAATTTCCTGGTCCAAATCCAAGATATTCAAATGTATGGCCAGATGCACGAAGAATAGAAGGTCTACGAAGTTCTACTGGTATTGGACTTATTTTCCTAACAACTTCATCTATCGGATATCCGGAAGTTTGTGTTCCTAATTGACCTCTCTGAACAACTAACTTATTACCAGCAGGATCGTCAGTAATTCTTATAATTTCATCCCTTATTTGAATGAAATCTCCTTTATAAAATCCACTTGTATCATCAACAAAAATATCAGTATTACCAGCATCCAGTACACTGAGTCTTGTCATAACACCAGTGCTTATTGATGCTAATCTTCCAGAGAGTTTTTCGTCTTCCTTTACCGGAAGACCAGATTGTGACGCATAAGCAGTCTTGAGGACATAAGAATCTGTTATCGAAGATAAATTATGAGTTCCAAGGATATCTTTTTCAACCTTAGCAGTAAAATTCTTCGATGCTCCTATTCCAATATTATCAACTACAAAATAATCACTATAGAAGTTTTCATCAGCTTGATTAACATCAACATCAGTTACTCCATCAGTCTTATCCTTAAATGTTTTTCCAGTTTCAATACCAACCACCCTAACTCTGTTTCCCACAGAAAGTCCATGTGATTCGTCACATTCAACAGTAAGGATGCCCACACTGTTATCATATTCAACGGATGTTATTGGAATTCCCGGGCCAGACCTTGCAACATATCCACTATAGATTTCGGTTATTGTTGTTCCAACAGAAGTTTTTGTTTGATAAGTAAAGGTATTTTTGTCAATAATCTTGAATACTTGATGAGAACCATTTAAAGATGACTTACTGATATCAATACCAGCAACTGTTATATTTTTGACTCCAGATATTTCAAATGAGGTTCCAACTTCATTTAGAACATCACCACTAACAACTTCAACAACACCAGGATCCCCAGATGAAGACCTAGGAATTCCATCCAATAAACAAGTATGACCTACTCCATAAGCAGAACCACCATCCATTATAGAAATAGTTGATAGTTTTCCAGTGGAATCAATATTAACTTCTGCTGTTGCTCCACCAGTCGTAGAAGGTCCAACCAAACGAACACCATAATAGGTTCCAGGAACGTAATTTGTTCCAGTTTGAGGAACACCATTATGATCCATGATGTTGATGGATGATAACTTACCAAATCCATGACCATCAGAAGTTGTAACACTAACTGCAGAACCAACTCTGCTCGAACCAAGCAAAACATCTTCAGAAGATACATTAATAATCGAACTTGCTTTACCGGAAGAACATAAGAAATTGCTTATAGACTCTTTACTAATACTTTTCTTTGGATCATTAGTGATAACTGTTCCAATTTGTTTCTTATCCGCATATGAAACTGCAGTTTCATAATCATCTATAGGATTATCCCTATCAGTTCTGGGAATTAAATCTCCAACAGCCTGTTGGAATCTATATTCACCATTATCAAAGAAATTAACATCTGGACTAACAGAACTATCAACAACGCTCAAGTGATATATACCATCACTAACTAATGGTATATAATCTTGAATTGCTTCTGAACTATAAATGCTTAATGCCGTATTATATTGATTTATTTCAAAATTTGGGAGAGGTAAAATAGCATTAACTCTATCTGATGCAGTGTTAGAAAATTGACCAGGATCATCTACCAAATCATAAGTAAATGTAAGATCGTCTAGTATTTCTTTAACGAAGAAAGTACCATTAAATCCCAAGCCTGCAGTTCCTTCTGGATTTGATATGCTTTTTACTGCATTAATAATGACTTTGTTTCCAACTTTGAGATTATGTGTTCTTTCGCAAATAACAGTAGCAACACCACTATTATAAGAGCAATTAAAAATAAGTTTATTGTTTTTAGATTTTGATGTAGAAGTTAACGTTCCGCTTGTATAATCTCCAGTAGTTGAACTTTCTTGAATATTAAAAGAGTCTAATGGAGCTCTAGCATCTGTTTCTTCTTTAGGAATGACATATCTAAGTTTATATGAAAGATCCTTATTTCTTCTAGAGTCCTTCTTTCTCTTAATAGAAACACCAGGAATTACATCTGGAGTTCTGGAAGTCTGAATTTCAATATATATTTCGTTGTTGGATGAAGAGTTAATATACCACTGCTGATTTACAGTATCCCACTGAATTGGATGGCCGACATCACCTGATGATTTATCTGTTACATTACTGACAATTGAAATTGTTCCTCCTCGATTGTTTAATTCAATATAAGAGGGTGGAGTGGAGGTAGCCTCATCATATCCTGGAGCAAGTTTTATTCTGTTATTACTGACATTAATTGCATAATATACTTGATTGTGATTTATTCCATCTGGTAAAGAACCATTTTCACTGAATACTCTAACCTTTTCACCATCTTGCAGATCATGATTTTTAGTTAATGTTATCGCTCTAGTTGATGTATCAATATCATTATTACCCCCTACTTTGTTAACAAAGTATTTTTTAGAAGAACTGATTTCATTTATAGAAGCAGTTTCCATTAAAACTGGAGATACTTTAGTTTCAACTGCACCATTATAAGGTATAACAGCATACAACTTTTCATCTACTTTTGCGCCAACTTTATAGTCATCAAATGAAGATGGTGGAGAAATAAACTCAGAATTATACCCATGCAAATATAGGCGGGAAGGATTAGCAACAGTTCTAGTCTTTACAGCGTCTATATCAAAGATGCTCTTCACAATAGGGGAATTATCCTCTAGTAAAGCCTGAGTTGGAACAACACTAGTAATAAAACCACGATTGTCTCTAGTAAAAGCAGATTTTCTAAATCCTTTCGACGATAAAGCAACAGCACCAAAGTTAGAGTTAGAGTTTGTTAATGAGATATCACCACCATTTATACACTCAAAATGTTTTGCATATCCGATAGCGAATATAGAAACGGCTTGAACAACTGCTTCATTGGAAATCTTGATATGAGTATTTTCATATCCTGGTTTATAAATGGATCTAGAATCTAGATGTAATGGAGAGGTATCTGCCCCAGGAGATGATTGGTCATCATATATTCCTGTTGTCTTATTATACTTAACGAATGCAAGATCATCTTTCTGCAGACTTATACCAGTAAACTGAGCAACAACCATAGATTTAAATCCAGTGGCTTTGTCACCATCAGCATGTAAACCTTGCATTCCAAATACAGATCTCATAGAGACATTGAAAATATAAGGAGACGCTCCTGTAACAGTATCAATTTCGACGTTTACAGTTGCAGAAAGTGGTTGAAAATATGCTGGAGATGGGACAATTGAGCTAGTATACTTAAATTGATTTTCATTATCTACAGAAGAAACTATAAACAGACCATCATAACCAGCAGGTGAATTTCCACTATTAACGCCATTAATACGAATAGGACTATCAACACCCAACTCATGAGGATCGGATGTAACTACAGTAACACTTGTAGAAGGTGTTACTGAGTCACCGGCAAATATGCTAGAAATACCAACTCTTCCACCAAGAGATCCAACAATTCTACTTTCCTGAATTCTAGGTTGGAAATCAGTATTTGCTGGATAATCATTAATTATCCTGTCAGAAGCAGGCCCATAGGCTTTGGTCAATTTATGATAATACATTTGAAGGTCAGTCAGACCTTTACCCTTTACTACGTTAACACCATCAGCATACTCAAATACCGTCAGTTTATGATGACTAAAATCTGGCGAATATGTATTTGGTTCGGTGTTTTTATAAACTGAACCAGAACCATCAAAAATACTAAATTGCCAAAAATAACACCCACCAGTCACTCTAAAGACAGCAGAATTATCAATATTAGAATCTTCAGGGTCTGGAACATATTTTGGTCTAAGCTTAGTTTTTCTAAGATCCATTCCAACTATGGAAGTTCCTCTTGGAATAACCAATCCACCATGAATACTATTATACTTGTAAAGTTCATTAGTAGGGTTATTCAGATCAAAAATACTGATTCCATTAAATTCCGAAAGACCTCTAATTATACCATTAACATCTTTTATAGTTCCAGAATTATCAATTGAATATCCTGGGCGATTATCAATTACATGTTCTCCAGGATAGAGCATGATTGTAGTCTTATCAAATTTATCATTGTTAAGTCCAACTTGATAAGAAAATCTAGCAGCTTCTAAAAGAGCTCTCTGTATAGTCTTAAAAGGTCTTGTTAAGGAATTCCCCTGATTACTAATGTCGTCCGTAGAATCTAAATCATTCGGATTAACATAGAGAATATTACCTTCTACATTCTTGATAAAATTTTCTAGGCGAGATAAAGCCATGGAGTCTATTACGAATTCTGTTTTGATATATTTATTTAGATACAACAAAACCCCCCATTTTGGGAGGTTTTGGAGTCACACATTTTGGGTCACTGACACTCTTCAAGTATCCTTCATATGATAGTATGAATTCACGAAATTGTCAAGGATTTTCACATTTTGGTCCAGTCAAGTCTGGATTTGACCCCTTATACTCTATCAAATATTCAACTGTATTTGCAATATCATTCATAGCTTCTCTTAAGTCTTCCTGAGTACCAGAATGCTGATCAAGTGTTGATGGATCAGAAAGAGTCCATCTCCACTGATCCATACACTTATTGTGCCATAGATTGATTATCATTTTTTTT
>CESZ01022794.1_pt1 | contig 31093 bp, 33 predicted proteins | sample 531081 | NCBI WGS metagenome assembly CESZ01 (sample SAMEA2621260, study PRJEB7988) | marine metagenome | biome: marine biome (ENVO:00000447); feature: surface water layer (ENVO:00002042); material: "saline water (ENVO:00002010), including plankton (ENVO:xxxxxxxx)" | depth 5 m | reverse complement strand
CCATGTTTGAATTTTTACTTTACTCTGGTATTCATTGCACCGATGCTAAGGATATGATCCAACGTATCGAAGCAGGCAACAGTGTAAGTAAAATTATTCAAGCTGAGGTTGTTGAGACCTTAAAGGAAGCAACACCTGAGTGTAACTGGGACGCAAACGACTGAAGGAACGGGATTAAAAACCCCCTACTTTCAGGAGAAATCAAATGAACACACTTACTATCATCAAAAAGCAAATCGAGAAGCAGTCTGCCCTGCACGATGCACAACTTACTCACACTGCATATCGTGGTGTTAAGTATAATGCTAACCGTGTAGAGTCCAAAGAGACTCACGGCACCTTCTGCTATCGTGGTCGTACCTATACCAAATGAGGCAATTATGGAAGCACTACAAATCACAGGCGTAATTACCTTGGCATGTGTTGCAACTATGGCTTTATTTTACGGTGAGATTTTGCTCCTTCAACACACCTGAGGAGAATTAAATGCTGAAGATCAAACTTTATTATGATCTTCCAGAATACAATCCAGAAGTTCACGATCCTGATAGGGTCTTTAGACTTCTAACATATCGTGGAGTTACATATGCTAAATGGGTTTTTCTTAAATCCAGGGGCATACAAAACTGGAAAGTTTTTAAGAGAGGTTAAATAACCTCTCTTTTTTTGTACTTATGTAAAAATGAAACAAATGTATACTACAATACCTTAAGGTGCCTAGATAGTATAGAATTAGGAAAAACCACATGTAATTAAACTCTCCCCCATATCATGAGTTAAATTTTCGGAGGGTGAAGAAATGCACAACTTACTATCAAGAAGCCAATTAGACGAATGGAGGCATTTAGAACATACGATAGACGAACTTGAGGTCGAAAACCAGAAAATTGCAGATTATTATGAATGTCTTGTAGAATGCGATGCTCTGAACCAAAACGAGTGTAAGAAGGTATGTAGGATCCTTTTAAATTAATATACATAAGAGGAAGCTTGACGCTTCCTCTTTTTTTGTATATAATAACTTTGTGGAGGTTGATAAGAAATGGAACAAGCCAAGCTTAAAGAACTTATTGCAGCTTTGGAAAATATTGTAGATATGCTAAAATCAGAAGTGTATTCTGATCCAGCTGCATACACTCAGTATGAACAGATTACAGACTATGATGAGATATTTGTTGACGATGATGATGGTTATCCTGACTAGGGAGGTATTATGTATGAAGAATTAGATTCTTTTGAACATGCGTTACAGCACTTTGGTACAAGAGTTGAAATTATTGCTGCCATGGAAATGGGTGGTAGAATAGCTGCTGAAGATGCTTATCAAATGATTAAAACCGAAATTAAAGAACTAAAAAAAGTAAGAAAGTCTTGGAAGAAAGAGAATGAATGATGTAAAACTGATCTCAGTTACACCTGACGCAGAGAAGCACATGGCTTATTGTGCAAGAGTAAGTAATCCTTCTAACCAGGACAATGAAAAGTTTTCTGGTCTACTGAAGTATTGCGTGAAGCACCAACACTGGAGTATTTTTGAACAAGCATACATGACTCTGGAACTGAATACTACCAGAGGTATAGCAGCTCAAGTGCTGCGGCACCGTTCGTTCACATATCAAGAATTTTCCCAACGCTATGCTGATTCTTCCCTACTCTCGGAGACGATCTCTCTACCTGAACTACGCAGGCAAGACACCAAGAATCGTCAGAATTCTATTGATGATATTGACCCGTTTGTTCGTCAAGAGTTCCAGATCAAAATGCAAAGGCACTTTGCTGAAGGAATGAAACTCTACCAAGAGATGCTTGATGCATCGATTGCAAAGGAGTGTGCTCGTTTTGTACTTCCTCTCGCTGTGCCCACTAAAATCTACATGACTGGCTCTGTGAGGTCATGGATCCATTATATCGAATTACGCTCTGCAAACGGCACACAGAAGGAGCACATGGACATTGCATTAGACGCCAAGAGAGTCTTCTGTGAGCAATTCCCTGCTGTTGCTGAAGCAATGGAATGGACTGAATAAATAAAAGTAAATTCAAAGTATTGATGGTAATGAAAACATTCGATAATGCTGATGAAGAATTAGTAGCATATTTTTTGCAAAAAAATGCAGTTGTTGCTGTTTTTCAAGGCAGAGCAGAAGCAGGTCCTAGAGCATTGGGTAATAGATCTCTTCTATGGAATGCTGAGTTATTCAATGGAAAAACTCGCCTCAATTTGATGAAAAAAAGAGAGATGTGGAGACCTTTTGCTGGAGTTATTTTAGAAGAAGCTGCTGCAGACTGGTTTGATATGAAAGGAATGAAGTCTTCTCCTTTTATGAGTTATGCTGTCAGGTTAAAAGAAGGTCTAACGTCTGAACAGGAGGGTTCTATGTATTCTATTATTCATAATGATGGGACATGTAGAATTCAAACTGTAAATGAGGATCAAAATCCTGTATTGTATAACATAATTAAAGAATATAGTAAGAGTTTGTCTGGATTCCCCCCAATACTTGGTAACACTTCATTTAATCGAGCAGGAGAACCTTTAATACATACACGCGATCAAGCATTAGAGGCTTTAGAATCAGATTTCATAGAATATCTTTACTTACCTGACGAAGGTAAACTTCTCTTTTCACCTAACGTATAGAAAAATGAAAATATTAGGAATCAATATCTCTCATGATGGATCTTCTTGTTTATTGGAAGACAATGAAATAAAATATTTAACAGATGATGAGAGGTTTAATAGAATAAAGCATTATGCTCCTGGTGATTCTGACAGGCACCTTTGGGACTCTGGAAAATTTAAAGTTGCTTTTGCTGAAGAACTGCTAAAGTATACAAGTCATGTTGATTATATTATTTTTTCTTCTTTTGAGAGATTTTACGAAGAACAATATGAAGATAATGATGACATATTAATTAAAGGTTATTTAGAGTCGATAAAAGAATTTGGGATTACTTGGGGCGAAGTAATCTTTGAAAAACAAAATCATCATATCTATCATGCTAGTAGTGGATTTTATGGATCTGGATTTGATGAAGCTGTTGCACTTATCATGGATGGTTGTGGAACCATCTATGAAAATTACGAAGATGTTGAGGATCTTCTAGGTGAAGGAACTAGAAATTGTTTTAGAGAAGTAGAATCTATATTTAAAGTTGATTATAAGTCGGGTATCACACCCTTATGGCGGAATTTTGCGTGGAATGAGGCGAGTGTTATGTCCGCAGAACCTCAGCCCCGAGATGTCTTCGCTGAAAAATATGGAAATAACGTTCTTTCAAGTAGTTTGAGTTGTGGGATGTTATTTAATTTGATGTCTACGTTGCTTGGATTTAGAGATGGTCGAGATTCTGGTAAAGTGATGGGAATGTCTTCTTATTATAACGAGAACCAATATTATGCGTACTTAAGTCAACCAGAATCAGATCCTAGATGGTGGAGACATATTGATTGGTTTACTGAAGTTGATGATACATGGGTGACTACTAGAGAGTTATGTGAAAAACTTACAGAGGAACAACCATTTGGACATGAAGATGATTCCCAAGAGCAATCTGATTTTATCATCAATTGTGACGTTGCAAATAAACTTCAAGAAGAAACTCTTAAGCATACCGAGAGATTAATTACCAAAGCAGTTGAAATTTCTGGGTGTAAGAATGTTGTTCTGAGTGGAGGGTATTTTCTTAACTGTTTAAATAATTATCAATACTTGGATATTGATCCTGAAATTAATATCTATGTTGACCCAGTGTGCTATGATGGTGGTACTGCTTTAGGTGCAGCAAAATGGCTTTATTATAAACTAACCAAATCAACAGAAAAAAATCCACTGACCTCTCTATATTTGTCTTGACTTATGAAAATCATAAACAATGTAACTTACAGTGACGTAATTGATAAAATATTTGATCAAAAAGTAGTTGCTATATTTCAGGGACGTTCTGAAGCAGGAGCTAGAGCATTAGGAAATAGATCTCTCCTCTTTGATCCGAGGAATAAAAACGGAAAAGATATTGTAAACACAATCAAAAGGAGAGAGGAGTTTAGACCTTTTGCTGGTAGTGTTTTGAATGAGTATGCAAGTGAATGGTTTCATACTGAGCATGTGGGTGAATCCCCATACATGAGTTACTCTTTAAGAGTTAAAGAAGATAAGGTAAAAGAAATTCCTGCAGTAACTCATGTAGATAATACGTGTAGAATTCAAACAGTAAAGAGAATTGATAATCCACATTATCATAAATTGATTTCTGAATTTTATATTCGCACTGGGGTTCCTTTACTACTTAATACATCTTTTAATTTAGCTGGAGAAGCTATGGTAGAAACTCCAGAAGATGCTTTACATACTCTAAAAAATTCATCAATTTCGTATGTTTATTTTCCTGAAATTGAAATGCTAGTGGAGGATGATTTATGAATGATTATGAATGGTTGTTATCTATTAGTATTGCACAACATGATGCTAGTATAACTTTACTACGTGATGGTGAATTAGTTCTTTATATACCTGAAGAAAGAATTAGTCGAAATAAACATGATTCTGTATTACCTCTAACATGTTTATCCTTAGTTAAGAAATATACCGATAGAATTGATAAATTGTTGCTTTGTAATACAGCATATAAAAAAATCTATAACATCATAGATTATCTTATGAAGGGAGGAATGAAATTTTCTACAAATAATCCGCAACAGGTTGTTCAGAAGTGGACATCAGATATTGCGGGATTTAATGTGGTGAATGATGATTTTCATCATAATCATCATGCTGCTTGTGGATTTTATTTTTCTCCATTTGATGAAGCTATATGTTTAGTTATGGATGGATGGGGGGCTTGTAAATCTCTTGTATATTCTATGGAAGATTTTGGACTTCCTGAGCATAATGATATTACTCCAGATGAAACAACATCCATATATCATATGATGAGAAATAGAACACCTATATTGTTAAAAAAGTATTGTGTGTATGATCCTAATAGAACAGATGGACTCCATGAGATTATGGATAGACAAGCTCATGCAAAAGTAGCAAATAATCGTTTTCCCTTTAGAAAGGTTAGTGATTTTTTCTCTATAAAAAGAAAGGTATCTGTATCAGAGCATATTGATATTGGAGTTATGTATGGTGTTGTTAGTTCATTTCTTGGGTATGGTGAACTAGAGTGTGGTAAGACAATGGGACTTTCTTCTTTTGGTGAAGAAGATGATTCTATACCACCTTTATTTGTTAGTGAAGATTCTATATTATGTAATAAAAATTTATTCTCTCAGAGTAGAATTTTAAATGAAAATGCTTATCCTATGTTGAAGACACTTAATGATTCATTTCAAAAGAAAGCAAATATAGCTTATGCTATTCAAAAAGGACTAGAAAAAGTATTCATTGAGAGAGTTAAATTTATAGATGAGAATTATGAATGTAAAAATATTGTATTGAGTGGGGGATGTGCATTAAATGTTGTTGGTAACTCTGTGCTAACGGAAAAATTTCCGCACATGAATTTCTTTGTAGATCCCATTGCTAATGATGCTGGACAATCTTTAGGACATGCTATAGCGTACTATACTAAAACAAAGGGGGAAATAGGTTATAGACCTAAAAATTGTTATCTAGGTCCAGAATACTCGAAAGATGAACTAAGAGAAAAAATTGAAGAATATGTAAAAACATCTGGACAACTAAGTTTTAGAGAACCATGGACTGAGGAGGATAGAATATGATTGATGAAGAAATTAAAGATCTAATGATATCCCAAGATGAATGGGAAGAAATGTCTGATAATGATGGTGTAATTGATAAAAGTGGGTGGGTTCTTGCAGTAAGTGTTGCCGGTCATGGTGGTAGTGTTGTTCTGTTAAAAGATCAACGAGTAGTATTCTATCTAAAAGAAGAAAGATGTAGCCGTTATAAAAGAGATTCTAGAACTCCCTTTAAATGTTTTGAAGAAGTTAAAAAATATACTAATGAATTGGATAAAGTTATAAGTGTAAACATGAGTGACGGCAATATAAAGAGATCTTTAAGTTACTTAAACAAACTGAATATTGAAGTCAAAAGTAATATTAATCAATCAATGTTTCCACCGAATAATAGATATGTTTTCGGTTCTGAACACCATATTAATCATGCATCATGTGGGTATCATTTATCACCATTTGATGAAGCTACTGCAGTCGTTATGGATGGATGGGGATGGAGTGGTGAAGCAAGGAGACTTTTAGATGATCCAAATGATACTTATGGCACTATTGAGGATGAATTAAGATTTGGAGTGAGAGTATATGATCACTGTTCTATTTGGAGAACTGGTCCAACTCCTGATGATTGGAAGTTGTTGTGGAAAGAAGTTTCATCTGACTATACAAGAAATTGCAATTTTGAAGGAGATATTCCTTCTATTGCACACATTGAACAAGATTATAGAAATTTCTACACTAGTATTCCAGGGTGTGAAGACACTGAAATTCATTTAGCGCAACCAATGTCTGTTCCAGTTTGCTATGAATCGGTAACTTGTTTTATCGGATTCGATCAAGAAGATGTTGGAAAAACAATGGGTCTTTCTTGCTATGGAAAACCAAATGATGAAATTCCATCTTTTTTAATAGATAATGAATGGAAAGATACTTCTGATCTAGTTGCTGGAAATATTTTATTGAATACGGTTATCTACCCTCAACTACAGAAATATCATCATGATAATCATTTTGATGGCAATTCATATCCGCCAAGTTTTGAACAAAAAGCTGATCTTGCTTATGCAATACAAAAAGATTTAGAAGAGAAAGTTATTTGTGTCGTAGAGAGGGCAATGAGAATGAATGATTGTAAGAATATTGTTCTGTCGGGAGGTGTGTTTCATAATGTGATGATTAATGAACTGCTTACCTCTAAGTATCCAGATTATAACTTTTTTGCTGATCCTTTATGTGATGACGCTGGACAATCTTATGGTGCTGCAATGTGGTATGATAAAGTTATAACGGGAGTATGTGAAAAGAATACAACTCCCAAATCAATGTATCTTGGACCAAGAATTCCTAAAGATGAACTAAAAGAACGTGTGATTAACGCGGTTGATAAATATAATTGTCCGGTGCTTTAAATTATGGCTACATATCCTGTTGTTAATACAAAAACTGGTGAGCAAAAAGAAGTGAAGATGAGCATTCATGACTGGGATCAGTGGAGAGAAGACAATCCCGAATGGACGAGAGATTACTCTGACCCGTCAACAATGCCTGGTGTGGGTGAGGTTGGCGAGTGGAAAGATAAACTCGTCAATAAAAATCCTGGATGGAATGATGTGCTTAAGAAGGCATCGGAAGCCCCCGGATCCTACGTCAAACCTATCTAAAGCTTATGCCTAAAAAGAGAAAGAACAATGGAGACCAACCCATTGGAGTTGGATTGACTACAAAACAAATGAAGCGTAAGAAACCGATTAATAACGATTTCTTAATCGATATAGAACCTTTAACAGATAATCAGCAGAGGTTATTCGATTCATATGCAGATGATAAACAAATAGTTGCATATGGTGCTGCTGGTACGGGTAAAACATTTATTACATTATACAATGCTATTCGGGATGTACTAGATGAAAACTCTCCATATCAAAAGATTTATATTGTTCGTTCTCTAGTTGCAACCCGTGAAATTGGTTTCCTTCCTGGAGACCATGAAGATAAATCATCTCTTTATCAGATTCCATACAAGAATATGGTAAAGTATATGTTTGAGATGCCTACAGATGCAGACTTTGAAATGCTGTATGGTAATCTTAAAACTCAAGGAACTATTAGTTTCTGGTCCACTTCTTTTCTCAGAGGAACAACACTTGATAACGCTATTGTTATCGTTGATGAATTCCAAAACTTGAATTTTCATGAACTCGATAGTATAATTACAAGAGTTGGTGAGAATACTCGGATTGCATTCTGTGGTGATGCAACACAAACTGATCTAACAAAAACAAATGAGAGAAATGGAATCGTAGATTTCATGTCTATTCTCAGAGCAATGCCTTCATTCGATATTATTGAATTTGGTCTTGAAGATATTGTTAGATCTGGACTTTGTAAAGAGTACTTAGTAGCTAAAAACGAACTCAGACTTTGATAAATTATGTTTAATCATGTAGAAATTGATCTCCCTAAACTTCAACGGGAGAATATTGGTGGAGTTCGTTTTTATAAAGTTCCTGATAATGGAGACCTTCTAAAGTTGGTCTCCATTACTTCTATTACTAGTCACCATAATCGTCAGATTTTTGCTGATTGGAGAAAGAGAGTCGGTAACGAAGAAGCAGATCGTATTACAAAAAAGGCTACTAGTCGTGGTACGGACATGCACACTCTTGTAGAAAAATATCTCTACAATGAAGAACTCCCACAAGTTCAACCACTGTCTGATATCTTATTCAAACTTGCTAAACCAGAACTGGCAAAGATTGATAATATACATAGTCTTGAAGGATCAATGTATAGCAAGCAGTTAGGTATCGCTGGAACAGTAGATTGTATAGCAGAGTATAACGGCGAACTTGCAATCATTGATTTTAAGACATCCAAAAAACCTAAACCAAGGGACTGGATTGAGCATTATTTTGTTCAGTGTTGTGCTTATGCGTGTATGTTATTTGAATTGACTGGTATCGTCGTTAAAAAATTTGTTATCTTAATGTCTTGTGAAAATGGAGAATGTGTCGTCTATGAAGAATACGATAAAGCAAAGTACATCAAACTACTCGATGAATATATTAGAGAGTTTGTTACTCATCGACTCAAAACATATGAAAAATGAGATTACAAACGAGTTAGAAAAAGCGTTTGAAAAAAAGTTTTTCTGTCCAGCAAAATTCGTTCAAGAGATAGAAAACCTCGTTCAGAAAGAAAAGATGTCGTACATTGATGCGATCATTCATTTTTGTGAGCAGAATTCTATCGAACTTGAATCCGTACCAAAACTTATCACCAAACCATTGAAGGAGAAGTTAAAGTATGAAGCAATGGAGTTAAACTTTTTGAAGCGCACTTCTAGAGCGAAATTGATCTTTTAATTCAAAAATCGGGCGAAAAAAATCCCGGCAAAATTTTGACCTGAGGGGTTTTTCATAATGAATCCATTTGAGTGCTATAAAATGTACCTTTCGTTAAAGAATCACTTCACGAAAGATAAATATGACTTTCACAAATACTGTGGAAAGAGTAGAGCTTCTGTGCAATCGTTTTATAAGAGAAAAGATAGATATTTCTTTGAGAAACTTTCTCGCCAGAAAACAAAAGAAGAAATTATTGACTTTTTTGTATCCAACTTTGTTAGCGTCAGTGATCCTTCCACACTGTGGATTGGGCAGTTAATGAGAGAGGGGGAGAAAAATTACATTGATTGGAAAAAGAGAAATCAATCATTAACGTACAACTTTAAAAGTGAGATGGAAGATATTCTTATAGATAAAGAATTGAATGTTATATTCGAGAGAACACGGGGACATCCAATTATCTTAAAAAAGTATCTTTCTGGTAAAATATCGATAGAGACTCTATCAATTCTTGATAAGATATTTGGATTTGTAAAAGATTTTGATCGAGATATTCGGGATCCCGTATGGGAAGTAGTTAGTAAAAAAATAAAAAAATATTCACCATTTCTAAATATAGACATATTTTCTTACAAAAAATCTCTGAGGGAGATAGTATTATGAGTTTCTTTAATTCGGAAATAGTTCAAGAAGAACTAAAAGATATTTCAAACTTGCAAGAGAAAATCTATGGATCCATGTTTGCCTTTGCTAATATGGAAATGAAAGAAAAAATAGAGCATATTGAACAAATGGAGCTTCTTCTTGAAAAGCAAACAGTTTTATACTCAAGATTATGTCTCTCTGATGATCCTGAAGCAAAAGAGATGAAAAAGCGAATACTTGACTCAGCTGTTATGATGGGTCTAGATCCAAAAGAGGACATGAATATTTTGTTCCGTAATATGGTAAAATTACTAAAAACAATGAGACAAAAAATTGAGGCGGAGCAATGATTTGTGAAGTTTATGATGATATCTTTGATGCAAGGTATTTGCATGAGTTTTTTGACGATTTTGTATCTGTGCAAGGATATAATATTACAAATGTAGCAAATAGAAAAACTCAACCATATGGAAATACAGGATCTCACCGTTTACTTGGAAAACAAATTTTTGCAAGGGGAAATGTTAATGATATTGAAGACATAGATCTTGATGGTTATATCAAATGTATGAGAATGTATAACATGATTGAACGTGTTATAGGAGAGAGTTTATACTTACAAAATATTTCTGTAAATATACAACCATGTGGTATTGATGGAACGGTCCATATTGATTCTCATCATGATGATGAATTTACTATTCTTGTGATGACTAATCCAGAATGGAAAAAGGAATGGGGTCCAGCTTCTTTTCAATTACTAGAAAAATATGAGAATGATGCTCCGGTTATTGAAGAACATGAGTATGTTCCTGGAAAGGTTCTTCTTATTCCTTCAATGCATCCTCATAGAGGCATTGCACCCACAAAACCATATATCTATCGTAGTTCGGTTATCTTCAGAGTCACACCAAACTTTGCTCGGTACTGCCCTTGACGATAAATAAAGAGTGCCCTATAATTAATAGGTGCTCAACAGGCCAAATCTAAACAATCTAACAAATCCTATGTCGTTTTCAAATCTTAAGAAACAATCCTCTCTCGGTTCCCTGACTCAGAAACTGGTCAAAGAAGTCGAGAAGCAAAACAATACAGGCAGTTCTAATACTGATGAACGCCTCTGGAAACCTGAGATGGACAAAACTGGTAACGGTTTTGCAGTCATCCGTTTCCTCCCCGCCCCTGATGGAGAAGATCTTCCTTGGGCAAAGATGTACTCCCATGCCTTCCAAGGTCCTGGTGGTTGGTACATTGAGAACTCCTTGACCACTATTGGTGGTAAGGATCCTGTCTCTGAGCACAATCGTGAGCTGTGGAACAGTGGTAATGATGCCGATAAGGATACTGTCCGCAAGCAGAAGCGTAAACTCTCTTACTATTCCAACATCTATGTTGTGAAGGATCCTGCTAATCCTCATAACGAAGGCAAAGTCTTCCTTTATAAGTTTGGTAAGAAGATCTTTGATAAGGTCATGGAAGCAATGCAACCTGAGTTTGAAGATGAGGAGGCAATCAACCCCTTTGATTTCTGGGGTGGCGCTAACTTCAAACTGAAGTTGAAGAAGGTTGCAGGTTACTGGAACTATGACTCTTCTGAGTTTGCTGCACCTGGTCCTCTCCTTCAGGATGATGATGCAATGGAAGCAATCTGGAAGAAGCAGTATTCGCTCGCAGACCTGGTTGCGTCAGATAAGTTCAAGTCTTATGAAGACCTTGAAAAGCGTATGAATATGGTTCTTGGTAAGAAATCTGCTCGCGAAAATATTCGTGAGCAAGAAGACCGCTATCAATCTTTTAGTGCTCCTACTCCTACTACTGAGGAATCAGTTATGGATGAACTTGAGCAGTCTTATCGTAAAAGCAAGGCTACTCCAATGCCTCAGTCTATGAAGAATGAACTTGACTCTTTGAGTGAAGGTCGTGACTTTAATAGTTCTGATATCACACCTTCTTCTGATGAGGATGATGATCCTATGAGTTACTTCCAAAAACTCGCTGAGGGATGAGATGGACCTATGAAAGGGTGTGTCTCACCCTTCTAGTAATAGCAACATATTATAATATTCTAAGGGGTCATTAAGACCCCTTTTTTTATAGGTTTATTCTAATATCGTCAACCATCTTTAGATACTTACCTTGATATTGTGCAGATCCTGGTTTATATTGTAGTAACTCTTCTAGTTCTCTTTCAAGTTCATCTATGTATTCTTTTCTTAAAATTCTAATTGCTCTACGTTCATTTTGTATCTTTACTTCTTTAATATAGTTTGTTACTGCAAGTGATATATCAACCACGGTTTCATATTGATTAGATCCAATATCAAAATAAGTGAAACTATAATCAGCAGGAATTTTTACTCCTCTTTGTAAAATTATTTCTCCAGAGGCATTCCTTATTTCTTTTGACTCATACTCTACTACATCATATAAAGTATCTCCATACTTATCTTCCAAATATCTTTCAAATGACTTATTATCCATAGGCCATTCTGTTTGAACATTGATGATATTATTTGTTAATAAAACAACCCAGTCTAAACTAGGATCATCATAAAACTTAAATGCTACTTGATCGGGTCTTTCGCCGTTTATAACATTATAGAACTGAAAGTTTGCTAACTGTTCAGTTGATATTGACCTTAATTTTATTCTCCTGAATAAGTTCTTTGCCTTAGCATAAGTTCTTATTTCTTTATTTTCTCTATCTAAGTAGAGAAGATCTGGTAGTTGTTTAAAGTAGTTAGACATTAGAATCCCATTCCCTCCTTGTCGTCTTCTATACCTTCATAATCATTTGCAAGTACAGGATCAAGTTCAGCGAAAGTCATTGATAAGTCATAAGCCGTCATACCACCATCTTTATACGTCATATATGATCCGTCTGGACTGTAGTTGACGCCAAAATCTTTTAAAGCACACCTCTTGAATTTATTCATATATGGTTGTTGCGCGAGACTTCCACCAACTGTCGTCATATATGCAATATCAAATACATGAGGAGAAAGTAAAAATAAGTTTGATTCAGTTGCTTCAGGAACCATGGAAACTTTAAAAGTTTTAATAATTTTTTTGATTATTTTATTTTCTGCTGCTGATCTTGGTGTTAGTCTGAATTGAAAACTAAATCCTCTCAGTGTTGGACCCTGAAATAATAACTCTAGATTATTATTTATTGATGCTCCAGCAGTTCTAGCAAGAACCCCACTATTACCACCAATTGCCTGTTGTGTGAAGTATGATGCTATAAATTGCCTCATGTCTTCATTTTGACCCTTTTCATCTCCGAGCAATGTTTGTCCTGCTTGCTGTAAGGATCCCATTCCCTTCGACATACCTTCCAGCAAATTTCCTGATGAAGCAGCACCTTCAATAGTGCTATATGCAACACTAGCCATTGCTGCTGTTAGAGGATTCATTTCACCTTCACCCCAATTACAGGATAGAGTATCTCCGTAACCTCTTTGAATGGGTAGAAATATTGTGCTTATCGTTTTTGATTGTCTTGTAGATGCACTTCCAAATCCGAAAGTTTGTCTAGCTGATTTTAAACCAGATTTAGCATATTCTTTTACTTCTATTTTTATTCTATCTCCCTCCATGTTTATGGGATATGCTAATTGTCTTGCATAACCCTTGCTTGCTCTGCTACCAAGACTGAGACCTTTATTAGCGTCGGTTTGTGCAGTAGGATCTGAACCATAAACTTCATCAGATCCAGACCTCTCCTCACTAATAGTATCGGGTGAATCTGGATTAAAGGGAAGTGTATTATTTAATCCAAATAGAATTTCTGGATTAAATAGATCTTCTTTTAATGCAGACTTATAAGGAGATTTTCTTGTATCTGCTAATATATTTGCTATATCTTGATCAAGTATCCATTTACCATTTGTAGATGCTACTTGTCTTGCATCATCTATTAGTTGTTTATGTGCCGACTTTTCATTATTATAAAATTGTTCAAAATTCTCATTATTTGTTGTTACTGATCCAGTTTTTGCATTTATATCTGCTAAAAAGAGTTGTTGAAGTCCAGCTTGTTTGAAGACTTCTACATTTCCTGTTTTAGGATCTACCTCATATATAACTTGTTCATCTACTTCACCATTAAAAGGTTTTGGTCCAAGTACATACTTACCTGATCCATCTCCTTTCTTCTTCCAACCAGACTTTGCTAATGCTTTATCTGCTACTGCTTGTTGAAATTTATTTTTTGCCATTTAGAAATAGTGAAGGCACTTAGTAATAGTTATTTAGAGTACTTTATTCCAAGTTCGTGTTCTGTAATAACCTTAAATTCTAGCATTCTATCTTTACACCATTCTTCAGCAGCTTTCCACTTTGCTTGATTGACTGCGTAAGTTTTAGTTTCGGTTAATAATGTTGTTTTTGATTTTTTTCCTTTCTTTGGTGGTTGTGTTTGCTTGAAAGGTTTTACTTCAATTACATATTTTTTTATACTACCCGTTCTTTCTCTAACTTGTATGATAAAATCAGGAAAGTATCTATGAATTTTTCTATCTACTGGTGATCTATATGGAATGCAGAATTCTTCTGATCCCCACTTAAGAATATTTTCATTTAAATCACACCATCTACAGAACTTTCTTTCCCAACTACTTCTGCAGATTATGTTTCTCGCATCTCCAACATATTTTTCTGGACGTTCTGGATGATATTTACTCTTTAATGGTTGACCCATGTATTATACATAATATATACTGTTAACCATATTTATAAATGGCGTTTCCGGCGTTAGACCATTTTGATTATGAAGATATAAAAAGCGATTTTTTAGACCTAGCACAATCTTCTGTTTTTATAGTTGATTGCACCTCTGCTGTGCGTGGTAAATCTTTTTATAGTCTTACTGGAATTGATGACCAGAAAAAATTAAGGTTATTATGTTCTGATGCTAGTATTCCTGGATCTGGAAGTGCAACTCATGAAGCGACTGGTGATTTTCATGGAGTCACTGAGAAAATGGTCTATAGAAGGATATTTGACGACACTCTTGATTTAACTTTTTATGTTGATTCTAAATATAAAGTTCCTGAGTTTTTAGAATCATGGCATGGTTTTTGTTTAGGTGAGAATGAAGAACAGAATCGTCGGAGTATGACGGCACCGAATGCTATCTATCGTATGAATTATCCTGAAGAGTACAAGGCTGATATTTTCTTGACCAAGTTTAATAAAAATACGAAAGATAGATCAGCGATGAGGTATAGATTTTTGAATGCATTTCCTCAGAGTATTGCATCTATTCCTATCTCTTACAATCAATCAGAGATTCTAAAGGTCACTGCTTCTTTCAGTTATATGCGCTACATCAAGGAATAGGGTATAAATAAAATTATGAAATTGATTTAGGACATTATGCCTTTACCTAAAATTAGTACACCAATATATGATTTGGTGTTACCCTCAACAGAGAAAAAGATAAAATATAGACCTTTTCTTGTTAAAGAAGAAAAACTACTTGTTCTAGCACTTGAAACAGAAGATACAAAAGAGATCACAAATGCTGTGCAGCAAGTGTTGAACAACTGTATTCAAACAAAAGGTATCAAGGTAGATAAGTTACCTACATTTGATATTGAATATTTGTTCTTAAATATTAGAGCAAAGTCTGTTGGGGAATCTATTGAAGTTAATTTAATTTGTCCTGATGATGGAGTGACCGAGGCAAAGGTTACTATTAATGTTGATGATATTAAGATTGAAAAGGATAAAAAGCATGAGAAAACTATTAAACTAGGTAATGATCTTTTCATGGATATGAAGTATCCTTCTTTAAGTGAATTTATCAAGAGTAATTTTGATCCTAATGAAGCTGTTGATATGGATGCATCCTTTGAACTTATCTCTGGATGTGTAGAGAAAATTTATAATGAAGAAGAAGTTTGGGCTTCGGAAGATGTTACTAATAAGGAACTGAAGGATTTCCTTGAGGGTATGAATTCTGCACAATTTAAACAGATTGAGACTTTCTTCTCTACCATGCCTAAACTTTCTCATGAGGTAGAGTTAAAAAATCCTGAGACGGGTGTTAAATCTAAAGTAACGTTGGAGGGTTTGGCGTCTTTTTTCGCCTAGGGATGGTCCACATGGACCTTATGAGTTATTTCAGATTAAATTTTGCGTTGATGCAGTATCATAAATACTCATTAACAGAGATTGAAAATATGATTCCGTGGGAGAGAGACGTTTACGTTACTCTATTGCAACAGCATCTTGACGAAGAAAAATTAAAGCAAACTACGGGATAGGATGAATCTAGACGAGCTACTAAAATCCATAAGAGATGAAGGTAAGAAAGAATCTAGTCTTACTGTTAAACCTCGTAGCTTTGAAAGTTCTGATGAAAGACTTGTAGAAGAAACCATTGATCCTGCGGTGCTAAAAGCACTGGGAATAGATTTTACAGGCGACTTAACATATGGTGAATATGTAACCATATTAAAAGAAAAGATGGCTGCCCAGAGAATGAGGGGTGGTGGTGATAGTGGTTCTGCTGATGCGGTATTTAAAGAATTTAAGAGAGTACAAAGAAAAGATAAAGGTCAAAAATTCAGAGTAAAAAATACAAAAATAAAAGCATCTGGTATTAAACCTAAACCAGCATCTAAACCATCATCTGGAAAAGTTAGCACATCTAAGTTGTTACCTGGTAGTGGACAAAAGATGCTACCCAGTGCTGATGATACAGATACAGGTACAGGTACAAAAAAAAGAGGATCTAGGACAAAGGGAGATCCTCTATTAAAAGAAGTTACTATAATCAAAAAGACTACAATAAAGATAGCAGATATTCTTAAGAAGCAAGGAGAGCTAAACAAAACAAGAGCAGAAAAATCTAGAATTGCAAAAGGAAAAGAGAAGAAGAAAGGAAGGGAAAAAGAATTAGAAGGAGCTTCTAGTGGAATTGGTGATGCAGTAGAAAATGTAACAAAACCACTATCAAATATTTTTGACACCATAAAAAGATTTTTGCTGTTTACTTTGCTGGGAAGTGTTCTTGGTTCTTTGATGAAAATTATTCAAAATCCAAGAAAATTACTTCAACCTATTCAAGATATTGTTGATAATGTCGTTGGTTTCTTTAATAGTATTCTTAACTTTATCAATGATAATCTCATAGCACCTGTTAACTTTGTTATTACTCAGATTCAGAATGGACTTAATTTCTTCGTTGATAGAATAAATTCTGTTCTATCTCTCATTCCTGGGTCTCCTCAGATTGAAAAAATAGAACTTCCAAAGATTCCTGATATACCTGAACTAGAAGGTCCTGATTTAACTGGAGAAAAGGAAGAAGCAAAGAAAGCGGAAGAGACGACACCTATCCCTCAAGATGGTGCTGATGGTGAAGATGGTGAAGATGCACCAACACCCAACCCTGCTGATATTTCTCCGAAAGTAGAAACTCCAGATGTTAAACCACCAGAACCACCAGAACCACCAGAACCCAAAGAACAACCAGAAATAAAAGCAATGTCTGGTGGTGGAATTATTAATGAATTAATGGCTATGAATAAAGGTGGAGCAGTTAAAAAAGATAAAGATGCGTTATCTATTGATGTAAGTTCTAAACTTGCAGCAGAAGGGGGTAAAGTTGATAAAAAAACAGGTGTAAATATAACTGGTTTAGGACCAGACACACAATTGACTGCTCTCAAACCAAATGAATTTGTTCTTACTCCTGAGACAACAGAGGGAATGGGTGTAGATACTTTATTAGCAGTCAACAAAGCATTTGGTGGAACAAACAAACCACAGAGAGCAAAACTTACTGATATATCTTTGATGTCTGGTGGTGGAATTGTTGCAGGAGCAAAGAAAGTTTTAGGGAAAGGAAGAGGTGTTGGTGATCAATGTGCGAACACAACTCGTGCAGCATTATCAGCAGCAGGTCATCCAGCAGCAACAAGGAGAACAGATGTTGGTGATTTAGATACACCCAAAGGAACTGGATATAATGCTCCATCATTTGCCGCATCTTTTGGTGGGACAGATATGGGTAAAGTTATTACTAATAAGTCTCAGATTAAAGCAGGAGATATTATTCTTTGGAGAGCAGATAGAGATAAAGGGGGAAATATTAATAAAGGTGCAATTACTCACGTTGGTATTGCTGCTGATGATGGATTAAAACATCAGTATGATCACAATACAAGTAGTGGTTTCCATTATCGTCCACACTGGCATTCTTCTGCTGGTACTTCCTGGTTTGCTGGAATTAGATTAGGACAAAGTGGAGGATCAGTTCCTCCAGAAATTTCTGATGGTTCTGGTGAAACTAGTTACGGAGCTCCCCAACCAGGAGATGGTAGATCATCTTCTATGTCTGATGCCGAGTTTGGTAAGGCAATGAGTAGTGCTTCTGTTATGGGAGACTTTGGTTCTAAAGAAGGGTCATTAAAACAAGCTCCTGGTGCTCCTGCTAAGAAAAGTCCTACAGTTCTTCCTTTACCTATGGGAAATAATAAGCAACCATCAATGAGTGGTGGAACTAGCAGCGGTGGTGGAACACCTCCAGTAAGTTTTCCATCAACAAATCCTGGAGAAATGGGTCGAAGGTCTGCTGTTAAATCTATTCTGGGGATAATAGGATAGTATTATGGCTTTATTTTTACTCGGAGCAGCAGGAAAGTTATTAGGTGGAGCAGCGACAAAGGGTGCTGCAAAGAAGGCTATAGTTGGTAAAGGAAAGGATATTGTTAAAGATAAAGCAAAAGGAAAAATTACAAAAATATCTAAGGATAAACTTTTAGGTAAAAAAAGTAGTGCTATAGTAAAATCACCAGCAGGTGCATTAGTACCAACTCCATCCGCTCCTATTGCAACACCATCTCCTGGTGGAAGTTCTTTGCTATCAGAAGTAATTGAGATAAAAATTACTACAATAAAAATAAAAGATATTCTTGCTTCTAATCTTGCACAACAAAAAGCAGCAGATGCAGCAGCAAGAAAACAAGCGGAAAAAGATGCAAAGGCACAAAGAGAAGCTGAGTTAGAATCTGAAGAAGATTCTGGTGGAGAGGGTCTTAAATTACCTGGTGCTCCTAAAACAGGAATATTTGATGCAATAAAGAGATTTTTATTGTTTACGTTCCTTGGTTCCCTGTTGGGAGTGATAATGAAGCATCATAAACCAATATTGAAAGCTTTCACTGAAATAACCGATAATCTTCAGAATTGTTGGAAATTACTAAAATATGCTATAGCATACTTAACTACTTCTGGTAAAGGAATACTAAAAGGAATTTTTAAAACCTTTAAATTTTTCTATAAAATTACGAAGGGTGTTGGTAAATTTTTATTTAATGTAGGAAAACGTATATTTAATGCATTTAAAGGTGTTGCAGGTGCTTTATTTGATTTCCTCAAACCAATTGTATCTGGTGCTATAAACGCTGCAAAGGAACTTGCACAAAATCTTGTAAAACGTGCAACAGATTTAGGAAAGCAATTTCTCAAGAGAGCAAATCAACTCCGTAAGTTTCTCTCAAGAGCAGGAAGAGCGGCTTTTGGTGCTCTAAAAGGTGGACAAGGTGCTGGAGGTGCTGTAAGAGCAGTAAGGACTGCTGCTAAAAGATCTGCTAGACAAGCAGGTAAAAATGCTACCAAGAAGATTGCTAAGGAAGCAACGGAGTTAGCAGTCAAGGAAACTACAGATATTGTGGTTAAAGAAACTACAGATATTGTGGTTAAGGAAACTGCAGAAGTAGCGGCAAAAGAAGCAGCAGAGAAAGCAGCAACATCAACTGCTGCATCTATAATAAAAAAAGCAAAGGGATTTAGTAAAATATTCAAAAGAATTCCCGTTGTTGGTGCTTTGATTGGTATTGGTATTGATATGGCTCTTGGTGAAAAACTTGATAGAGCGATTGTTGGATCTATTGGTTCTAGTATTGGTGCTGGTATTGGAGGTATATTAGGACAAATTGCTATTCCTATTCCTTTCTTTGGTGCCGCTGCTGGTGGTATAATTGGTGGTGCTATTGGTGAATATCTTGGTAAAGAACTTTATGAAATGTTCCGAGTTGCAATGGGAATGGGTAGATCTGATGAGTCTGATAAGGTTGAACAAAAAAGCAAGGGTGGACCGATTGGTAAACCAAAGAAATTACCTGGAGCAGAAGTTGCTATAGTTCCTTTAGATAATGGTGAGACATACTATGGAATCAGAACAAAACAAGATTTACTTGCATCTCTGATGATGCCCTTTAGTGGAATTAGAAATATGTTTAAATCTAAATTTAAAGATGGACCTGCAAAAACAGATTCAGGACCTAGTGGAGGGGGTGGAGGATTCAATGAGTCTTCTTTGAAGACTGCGATGGATAAAGCAGGATATACTGATAAAACCGAGAGAGCAATGTTCCTTGCTCAGATGGCACATGAAACCGGTAACTTTAAATATGCTGAGGAGATTCACGATGGAAGTGATTATGAAGGATCAAAGACGCTGGGCAATACTGAACCAGGTGATGGTAAAAGATTTAAAGGAAGAGGATATATCCAAATAACCGGACGTTGGAACTATGGTCATTATGGTAAGAAGGTTGGCGTAGATCTGATTAAAAATCCAGAACTTGCGGCTGATCCTAAAGTTGCTGCCGATGTTGCTATTGCTTATTGGAATGAACGAGTTGACCGTGACGCAGCTAAACGAGGTGATATAAAAAAAGTTACATATGGCGTCAATGGAGGTTATAACGGACTTGCTGATAGAAAAGCAAAGTTTAAAAAGTATATGGGAGATTCAAACTATACTGCTCCCGGAGGTGGTTTAATTGCTTCAGCACCTCCATCATCAGGAGATCTCTCTGCTCCTACTCAAAGTGAGTCTGTAGGTGCTCCTCAACCAGGAGATGGTAGATCTAAAGTAAAATCAAAAGAAGAAGAATCAGAATCTTCATCTGATTCTTTTGGTGCGGCTTTATCAAAAGCAATGAATAATCCCAATCTTATTGGAGATTATGGTGCATCTGGAAGTGCAAGTTTTGGTGGTGGTAGTGTTAAAAAGTATGATGTTGAAAAATCTGCATCATACGATGATCCTTCTTCATCGCCAATAGTAGTTCCTATACCTCCTCCAGTACAGTCATCTCCGCCAACACCTAAGAGTTCTGGTGGAGGGAAGAGAAATCAAGTTACCCCCACTTTATCGTTAAATAGTGATATTAATGAACTCGTATCTCAAGCTGTATTCTACTAATGGCTAAGAAACTTTTAACAGCAAACAACCAAGCAACTGGTTCTATAAAATTATTTAAGATATATCCACCAAAAGGTGTTGATGCGGATCCTATTGATGTTAGAACGCAGGTTCCTGAGATAAGATATTATGAGGATGTATTGTCTAATGCAATAACAATGACCTGTGTTATTACTGATACTGGAGGATTAGATCCAGAAAATAAGGCACCTATGAATGGAATTGTTGACGGACTTCCAATTCGTGGTGGATGTAGAGTTGATGTTCAAATGGTTGATCCCAATAAAGGGAATCTAAATTTTACAGGAGAATCTTGTTTGTATGTTCATAGAGTTGTTGCAGGATCTCCTGGAACTCAGAAGGACGTTTTTCAGATAGAACTCTGTAGTCTCGAATATCTCAAAAATGAGCAGATAAGAATAAGAAAGTCTTATACTGGAAAGATTTCTGATACTGTTGAGAAAATTTTAACTGTTGATGGATTGGAAACTAAAAAAGAATTTAATATCGATCAAACATTAAAACCATATAGATTTATTGGAAATACTTGGAAACCATTCAGAGTATGTACTTGGTTAGCAGCAAAAGCAAATCCAGATAGTGGTATAGGACACCAAGCTGGATACTTATTCTTTGAAACTCATGATGGATTTAATTTTAAATCCGTTGATAAATTGTTATCAGCAAAACCTGAGAAGAAATATATTTACTCTAATACAGCATTTACTAAGGAAAATTACTATAAAGTGCAAACATATAGAGTTGAAAAAAATATTGATATGAATTCAAATATGATGATGGGAACCTATAATAATAAGACAATTTACTTTGATCTCATATCTCTTCGATGGAAAACAAAGGGATATGATCTTACTGAGCAAGATGAAAACCTTACAAAAGCGGCAGATAGTGCCTCTGGATTAGTAAGCTCTGAGTGGACTGAAGGCACTCCTCCTACCAGATATTTTTATCAAACTTTAGATACAGGATTTCAACCACAAGGAAGAACACCGAAGCAACAGGTTGGAAACTTGAAATCTGACCCCAAAACTCCTCAATTTGATGCTGAAAGTATCTTAGTTCAGTCCTCTATGAGGTATTCTGAATTGTTTTCGATAAAAACTCATATAACTATATTAGGTGATTTTGATTTGCGTGCTGGTCAGATGATTCAATGTGAGTTTCCAGACTTACAAGAATCTGAAAACAAGAAACCAAATCAACAAAGTTCGGGTAACTATATGATCGCTAGTATATGTCACAGGTTGACGCCGAGTGACTGCCACTCTAGTATAACTTTAGTGAGGGACTCCCTCCCAGAAAAACGTAAACCGTAAACCAACATGGAAAACATCGAAGCACACATCAAGGCGGATAAAAAGATCCTTGAAGATCCTACAACCTCTCCGCAACAACGTCGTCACATTGAAGAAGAACTACATGAACTTGAAGTTTATGTAGAAAATCATAAAGATGAAATTGATGCAGGAGATCATCATGATCCAACTGCACTTGAACTATATTGTGAAGTAGAACCTAGCGCACCCGAGTGTAAAACACACGACAACTAATAACAGATGGCTTTAGACCAGGATCTAGTAAAACGTAATTTTTTAGGAAGAGATGGATTCATTTGGTGGATCGGTCAGATTCCTGCACAAGAAAATTACCAGGATAACCAATTAGGTAGAAGAGAAACAGGTGAGACAAATGGTCCTGGTGAAAGATTTAAAGTCAGAATTTTTGGTTATCATGAAATTGAATGTGGGCAACCTGAATTAGCGGATAAAGACTTGCCTTGGGCACAGGTAATGTATCCAGTCACCGCTGGCGGCGGAGGTGGTGGGGCAAGTCAGTCTGCTAACTTGACTCAAGGAGCCATGGTCTATGGTTTCTTCTTAGATGGTAATGATGCTCAACAACCCATAATTATGGGTGTTTTGGGTTATAATCAAACATCATATAGTCCTGTTCCCAGAGTTCCTGGCGGAGGTGTTGATAACTGCAATAAAGGTCAACCATTTGATGGATACGGTCCTACTGATAAAGTACCCATTACTCACATTAAGGAACAACCAGAAACGGTTATTGATCCTGCAACCAAACAACCTTCCACTGGACCTTCTTCAAAAGTTAACGCACCCGCTGCTCCTTCGGAATCTGTTATTCAAGCATCTCCAGTAGAAGCAACATCAGATGCTGCTAGTAAATCAAAGAGTGAAGATGGTGCAGATCCAAGTCCTATAAAACAACCCTCAAGATGTAATAAAAATGAGGGAATGAATCAAATCTTCACAGATGTGAGGAAGTCCATAAAGAAAATACAAAGACTCCAGAATCTATCAAACGGATGGGTTACGCATGTAAATGGAGAAATTGGAGATCTTCAGGCAGACATTGATAGAGAATATGGAGAACTAACCAAAAAGATAACAAGATATGTAAAGAGCACTATCAATAAGGTTAGAGGATTTACGATTAACAAGGTTCAAGCAGAGGCAAAAAAAGCATATTATCTTGCAATTCCTAATCAAGACTCTAAGATAAACAAAGCACAAAACACAGTGATGGACACTATTTCGTGTCTCTTTGATAAGGTTGTTAGTGGTCTTATAGGATTGATTGGTGGAGCTATTAGAGATTTAGCAAATAAAATTGTAAATGCAACTGAGTGTTTGGTTGAAGGTCTTCTTGGAAATATTTTAGGAAATGTACTTGGAAATATTGTTAGTGGGGTTCAGGGTATATTGAGTTCTGTGCAGGGCATTATTGGAAATATTGCTGGTGGAGTATCTGGTATTATCGGAGCAGTTATTGGTTTCGTTGAAAATATTCTTGCATTTGGTGCAGCATTTACCTGTCAGGAAGATTATAGTTGTGGTGAAACAGAAGAGTGGAGCATTGATAAGGGTCTTTCTGATGCGAATGATATTCTAAGTGCTCCTGCAAATCTGCAATCTATTGCGAAGAATGTAACAAGTCAAATAACAGACTCTGTTGAAACTCTTCAGGGTGTTGGTGAACAGGTAAAAGAAGCAGGAGAAAATGCCGTTGATTCTGTTAACTCTGTTATTGATAGTGTAAAGAGTACACTTGGTCAGTTTGGTGGCGGATGTAATGTTGGTCCTATTCCTTCTGGACCACCAAAGATTAAAATAGTAGGTGGTGGTGGAAGCGGTGCTAGAGCTAATGCAGTTATTGGTGATAATGGTGAAATACTTGCGGTTGAAGTTGTAGATGGTGGTGATGGGTATAATAATCCACCTCAGATTGTAATAGATGATCCTACTGGGGCTGGAAATGGTGCATACATGCAAGCAGTAATAGGACTTAAGGATGATGACGATGAGTCTGAATCATCTGATGCATCTGATACACCTGAAACTATTGGAACTGGTGATGATAACTCTATAACTAAAACTCGTGGAGGTGAAGAAGATGGAAATGATCTCATAGTTACACTAAGTGCAACTCCAAAAAATCCTCCTGCAGGTACGACTCTTTCTCTTTCTTGGGATATAGAATCTACAGAAGGAAAGCAAGTAAGTATTATTAATAATAATTTTGGAATAGCAGGTAAAGGAAAATCAGGAACTATATCTATTGATAATTTTAATTTACCAAAAACTTTCATACTTACTGCAAGTGATGGGGAAGACACAACTACAACAACTCTTAGAGTTGTGCCTAAAGGGCAGACAGGATCTGGTAGCAATGTAGTTAAAGAAATACTTGTAATCAATTCTGGTTATGATTACTTAAAAGATAATGATGGATCTTGGGGAGCAAATGGTGCTCAGTGGGCTAGTAGATGTGATACTTTTATTGTTGACCCTGAAGGAAATTGGTTACAACCAATCCCTCCTGGTAATGTTGTTACTGTTCTTGCAGGATCTCAGATTCAAGTTCCAACTTCTGTGACTGGATATGCTGAAGAAAGTGATGATGATAAAGATATTGATGATGGAGTTTCTCAAGAGAATATATTCACACCTGGTGATTTGCAACCCGTGAATGAGACAGTTACAATAACAACACCAAAGTGTCCTCCACCAAGAGATGGAGATGATCTTTTAGATATTGGATTTGGAACTGGTGGAGACACTGAAGGTTCTCCATCAACAGGAAATGGAAAGTATGGCGTTAGATTGTGCTTAAAGTCTATTCATATTAAAGATAGCGGTGCAAATTATGGTCCAGATGATGAAGTTTACTTAGAACCTGATTATGGGGCAAAATTACAATTAGAACTAGGACCTTTCGGTACTATCAAGAAAATAAATGTTCAACAAACAGGATGTGGATTCAGGGAAACTCCCAATGTACGCATAAATACTCCTACGGGATTTAATGCTGAGTTAGTCCCAGTCCTTGAAGTGAATAGAATCGGTGAGGCAGATCTAGAAGATATTGCACTCGATTCTCTTGATAGAGACAACAGAGGAATTATATCTGTTGTTGATTGTGTTAATCAGAGATATGGAAAACCAGATCCTTCGGGTTCTAGTGCAGACAGTGGTTATTATGAACAAGGTAAACCTAACGCTTCTATACGCGATATCTAATGGGTAAGAAAAGAAATTATCATACAATTCGATATGGTCAAAAAGACGGTGAAATAAAGTTTGGACATCTTCATAAAGATGATGTCCAATCAGCTGTATTGGTTAGATCTGGATATGATTATCGACACTACATGAGTCTTGATGCTGATGATTTCCGTAAAGGATTTACGACGCAAAGAACACCAGGAACTCATCAAATCAAATGTGGTGATGATGTTCCTGATGAATCACCAGCGTTTATCGTAGATGCTCAGCAGGGTGATATAATATTAAATGCGCCAAATGGTAGAATTAAATTAGTTGGTAAAAATATCGACATCATTGCTTCTGGTGAATCGAATAAAGATGGTGTTGTTACTATCGATGGTAATGAGTCAATAACTCTTAATACCAAAAACTTTACTGTTCAATCAAAAAGTAGAGCAAAAATAGTTTCTGATGGTATATGTGAAATGGTTGGTGAGGGTCTCATGAACATTTATGGTGGACTCGTTGATGTGGTTGATGGTAGAACAGTATTAAAGGGAAGTAAATTTGAAACTGACTTTGAATCGCAACAAAAAGGCGAGATGCCTTTATTCTAAGGAGATAAATTATGGCTAATTTTCCAGATGTAACAGTAGGAAAACAACTAATTGTCGGTGAAGGTAATCCTTTTGCATTAGGTGTTGGACAAGCACAAATTAGAGGATCTAGTTACATTGAAGGTCCATCTATTTTTGGTGATCCTGGACCATTTCCATTCTTACAGGGAACTGTAATGATTGGTCCTGCAAAGAATAGCGATATGATTACACCGCCATTCATTTTCGGTGGTCAATGTTATGGACCTGTATCTAATTCATTTTCACTTGCAGTGAGTGGAAGTTCTGCGTTATTGGGTACAGTTAACACTAACTCGGATGTAGTTGTTGGTGGTAATTGTATGGTGCAAGGTAATGTTATATCAAATTGTGGTGGACATATCCTTGCGGCAAAGAAGAACTTTGATATTCCACACCCAAACAAAAAAGGATATCGACTGAGGCATACTTGCCCAGAGGCTCCGTATAATGATGTCTATATTCGAGGGAAAGTAAAGAATAAAGATAAAATTCCTATTCCTGGATATTGGAAAGGTTTCATAGATAAAGATTCTATTACAGTCCAACTACAACCGATTGGAGCGCATCAAGATGTTGTAGTCAAACGTCTTGATGATGACTACATATATTTACAGGCAAAAGGTGGTATGCCGATTAATTGTTACTATCATGTTTTCGCTGAGAGAGCAGATGGAGAAAAGTTAATTCCAGAATATAAAGGTAAATCACCTGAAGATTATCCTGGAAATAATGATGAATATTCTATTTCGGGTTATCACTACGACAGGAGGGAGGTTTAAAAAATGGCAGGAGAGGAGTTCATACCAGGTTCAGGTGGTAAAGACTGTTCAGAGAAAGCTGGTGGTTGGGGTCTTAAATCTACTAGATATGATTATATTTGGAAGGGTGATGTTGATGAAGATGATTATCCAGAGGATGCTTGTGATCCCAGGTATCATGGAAATGCACAGATTGATAATCTTCAAGTAAATCAAACAGTTACTGCTACATCGCAGGTAAGTGCTGCTGGTATCACTCTTACCAGTAGAAAACCCTTTGATATACCTCATCCTACAAAAGATGGGTATAGACTCAGACATGTATGTCTAGAGGGTCCAGAGTCTGGTGTTTACTATAGAGGTAGGCTTGCTGGTGGTAATGTAATTGAATTGCCTGAATATTGGAGAGGATTGGTTGACCCAGAGTCAATTACTGTAACTCTGACTCAGATTGGATCATCTCAAGATTTAATTGTCGATGCAATTGAATGGGGAAGAAGAATCAAAATTAAATCTGGAAATGGAACTGGTATTGATTGTTTCTACTTAGTACATGCAGAGAGAGCAGACGGAGAGAAATTAATTGTAGAGTATGAAGGACAATCATCTGATGATTATCCAGGTGATAATTCAATCTACAGCATCAATCGATAGGAGATAAACAGTGTCCTTTCCGCCCCAATCTTTTTATTTTATTGACGGTAATACCGCAATAGGACAAAGTACGTTAAATCAGATTCAGCTTGAATCTGGTACTTTTGGTATTGGTGCGACTACCAATTTGATAGTTGATCAAGTCAATGCTAGTGGTGTTATAACAGCATCAAAGTTTGTTGGTAATATTGAAGGAACTGTTTCTGGTAATATCTCAGGAACTGCTGGCGGACTTAGTGGTACTCCTAACATTTATGTAAATGCAATCGATGCTAATAGATTTCATAATACGGGTGTTACTACATCTCAGGGTGGATTTGATGGTGATTTAACTGGTAATGCTGGTTCAGCGACTCAATTACAAAACGCACGTAATATTGGCGGTGTAAGCTTTAACGGCACTGCTGATATTGATCTTCCTGGTGTAAACATAGCAGGTAATCAAAATACAAGTGGAACTGCTGCTAATCTATCAGGCACACCTGATATCGTTGTTGGAAATGTAACAGCTTCAAATATTTCCATTGCGGGAACTTTAACATATGATGACGTAACAAACGTTGATTCTATTGGTATCGTAACTGCTAGAACAGGACTGAATGTTCTTGCGGGGGGTGCTCAAATCACTGGTAATTCTTCTATTGATGGTGAAACTACAATCAATGGAAATGTTGACTTCCAAGCAAATATTGATGTAGATGGACATACCAATCTTGATAATGTAAGTGTTTCTGGTGTAACGACATTTTCAAATAGCGTTAACTTTGGTACAGATTTAGATGTAGATGGTCATACTAATCTTGATAATGTAAGTATCGCAGGTGTGACTACTATCAGTGGTTTACTTGATATCGATGGTGGTGCTAGAGCAAACTCTTTCAAAGTAGAAAATCTTACTCCAGATAGAATTGTTCTTCCTGCATCTGATGGACAACTTGAAGGAGATGCTAACTTAACTTTTAATGGCGCATCTCTTTTCGTTGGTGTTGACTTAGATGTAGATGGTACTGCTGAGTTAGATTTACTGAATGTTGCAGAGACAGCAACATTTTCTAGTAATATTGATGCTAATGGTGATCTAGATGTTGATGGTCATACAAATTTAGATAATGTAAGCATTTCAGGATTTACAACCATCACTCAAGACTTGGATGTTGATGGACACACTAATCTTGATAATGTAAGTATCTCTGGAGTTGTTACCGCTACAACATTCATAGGAGATGGAGACTTTGTTGAATTAGATGTAGACGGTCATACTAACCTTGATAATGTAAGTATCTCTGGTGTTGTAACAGCAACAACATTTGTTGGAGATGGAGACTTTGTAGAATTAGATGTAGATGGTCATACAAATTTAGACAACGTTTCTATTGCTGGTGTAACTACATTTACAGGTAATATTGATGCTGATGGTAATCTTGATGTTGATGGTAATGCAACACTAGATGTTCTTTTTGTTTCGGAGAGTGCTACGTTCAACGCTAATATTGATGCTAATGGTAATCTCGATGTAGAGGGCACTACAGATTTAGACGTGTTGAATGTTTCGGAGACAGCCACATTCTCCAGTGATGTTGATATTGATGGTCATACTGAACTCGATAATGTAAATGCTTCTGGTGTTGTGACTGCAACAACATTTGAAGGTAATCAGATCATTGGTACTCCCGCTGGTGGATTTAAGGCGGGAGCATTTACTATAAGCAATACGGATCATACAAAAGATTCGATTAATGAACTCAATTTCATATTAGGTAAGTTAGTTCCCGTTGCCCCAGATACATTCAATGGTTTAAGTTTGAGTTTAACTGCAACTGACGGAACTGCTTACTTATGTCAGGGATTTACTCCTACCAATAATACTGGTGGTTCGGCACCATTAGCAGGATCGCAATATGCAAGAAATACTGATAGCACTATTACGACTAACTATATCAATGATGTAGGACCTGGTGATAGTGGGACAGTTACTGGATTTGTTAATGCAGTTTCAGTTGGAACAACAACTCTAGATACTGGTGTAAACAATGCAACATCAAGTGCTGTTCAGATTGCTGATAATAAAGATGCATCGCAATCAACACGTAATACTGGAATAACAGCAGCGTTTTATCAGGTATATGATGTAAGACTTATAAATGCATCCTCTCCCGATGGATATAATAAGGCGTATCTTACTCATGGATCAGCAACATCAGGTGAAGTCTTTTGGTATGAAGATCCAAGCACAGTATCAGCACCAATAATTTCATTTGGTGCAGTTACTTCACCTAGTAATCCTACTTTGAGTTATTCATCTGGTGTTCCTCATTATACAGAATCAACGAATAATAATTTCACCTATGTTGCTACTGTTGAAAATGCAAGTGGTGATATGTACAGCTATACAAACTATAAACTTTTGAATTCTGATGGACAGACTACAGGATTTACCAATGCAGGTCATATATTCTATAATAATTTTGCTGGCGGAACTCACCCACCAGCAAGAAATTATGGTGTTGGAACAGGTGTAACAACACTAATAACAAATACGCCAAATAATATACACAATACTATAACATCAGGTCATTTCTCTAGTTATGATGCTGTTACTCCTTATGGATCGCATAATAATCAAGCAGTCAGTTTTTCAACAAATGTAAATCTGATGGGTACTACGTCTACAACCAGTCAGGTTGATGAGGATAACATTCTCATTTCCTCTCTCGGAACTGGTTCTGGAAATGCTACTAGAGTCAATGCTGGAGCAAGTGGAGACAATCCAACTCCAGTGTTTACTTCTTGGACTGCTAACTCTTCTGTTGCTGTATATGAAGCAGTGGTAAGAGGAGGAACTCTTCGCCATGATCAAACAAACTATTCAACTGGATATCTTCCTACTGGTCCTGATTATTCATCTAGTAGATCTGGAGCACAATATTTTCAAGTAGAGTTGATCAGGTCAAATGTATCTGAATTCAGTATTAGTTACACTGGTTCTGCTGCTGGATGCTTCGTTTGTATGCCTGATAATGCAGAATGGACTACATCTTTATCAGGAACAAATGGTTGGGCTGATATGTTCCAAGCATATAGAGGAGCAGGTTTACCCACATCATCTGAACCAGGGTGTTCTTCTGGCGGAGTTATGGGTAGTAGTGGTGGAACATTTACTTGTACTTTTGGAACTTCATCATCATCTCATGATTCTAATAATCGAATTCTGATCAGGTGGAAACTGACCTCAGGTCAGTCAATCACAGCACTGTCCTTCTCTGCGACCTAATGGCTTGACGCCTGGACTAGGACACCCTATAATATGAGGGTAATCAACGGAGCACATCCGATGCCTCAAGACGAATTCCTTTCTCGTTTCGTTATTGATCCTATGCGTAAGACTTTCTACATGTATTCTGATCAAGGCGATGAGAAAGTGATTGAATGTGATACCATTGATGAGTTTATGAATGTTCTTGATTTTGTGAAATCTACTGTTCCTGACGAAATGATTGCTTATTCCGAACCTTGGGTTGCTGCGAGGTAAGTCCTCCTTGGGACTGTCGCCTAAAGGTAAAGGCCCTCTGCTTATAACGGAGTGAT
>CESZ01108665.1_pt1 | contig 31542 bp, 28 predicted proteins | sample 531081 | NCBI WGS metagenome assembly CESZ01 (sample SAMEA2621260, study PRJEB7988) | marine metagenome | biome: marine biome (ENVO:00000447); feature: surface water layer (ENVO:00002042); material: "saline water (ENVO:00002010), including plankton (ENVO:xxxxxxxx)" | depth 5 m | reverse complement strand
AACATACTGCTTTTATCAGCGTGGACTTTGTAATTCATCATTGAAGGCACATTATCCTTAATATTCTCGAGTAGATCATTCTTAATTACAACAAGTGTTGCACCTGCTGGCCCAAGATTTTTTTGAGCTCCGGCATAGATTAAATCAAATTTAGAAAAATCTAAAACACGTGAAAAAATATCACTACTCATGTCACAAAAGATTGGAGTGTCAGTATCTGGAAAAGAATTTATTTGTGTGCCAAAAATTGTATTGTTTGATGTACAGTGAAAGTAATCATAATTTTTAGCTATTTCAAAATTAGGAATATGATTATAATTAGAATTTTCAGAGCTGGCTAAAACATGTACATTTCCAAATAGCTTAGCTTCTTTAATTGCCTTTTTACTCCAGGTTCCTGTATCAAGAAAAGCTGCTTCATTTTTAAGAAAATTGTAAGCTGTCATTAAAAATTGAGAACTGGCTCCACCTTGAAGAAATATAGATGTATAATTATTTCCGCTTAAGCCAAATAATTCTAAAGATAAATCTCTTGCCTCATCCATTATCTCTACAAAAGCGTGGCTTCGATGGGAAATTTCTAAAAGAGATAATCCTGAACCGTTTAAATCTTTAACTGCATTTGAAGCCTCTAGAAATACTTCAGAGGGTAAAATAGAGGGGCCAGCGCAAAAGTTGTGAATTTTCATGTGTTTAATAAATAAGCAAATTTCGATATTTAGTAAACTAAAACTATTATCAAAATGTAAATCTTTTTAACTACTTGTTAACAGAAATTTTAATGTGTCTATATTATCAGCATATTGATTTAATCTAGGGTTTTGGGCATTACCAAAGTTTATTGAATTTTTTATTTTCAGATTTGAAACTATACATTGGATCTCATTGTTTTTTGATATTATTTTTTTGTTTACCTCCTCGATATCCATATAGTACTCAAAGTATATTATTGAAATAGGTGGGGCGTAATTTTCTGATTCAATTAAAATAAAATGTCCGCCATCAATAAACCCTTCATTATTCATTAATTTTATAGTTTTTTGATAATTATAGTTATTTGAATATTTATGATGATTAATAATGTATTTATAACTATTAAAGCTTGTTTTTAGCTTGTTTAAATTATAGTTTTTGGGTATAAATATTTTTGAGACGTTTCTACATCCTAACCCAAAATACATGAACACGTCATTAGATAGAAGTTTTAATTCATCAGTGCTTTCATTTCCAGATAAAACTGCAAGTGAAGTTCTGTTTTTTCTTAATAATGATTTTTTATCTTTGAAATAGTATTCAAAATATTTAAAAGTGTTGTTGGAGCCTGTAGCAATTACTTTTTCAAAATCAACCAGTTTGCCATAATTTATTTTTACTATTTGCTTTGTTTCAGGAAATTCTTTGTGTAGATACCTAACAATAAATTCAATTAATATTTTGTCATCACTAGAGGGTTTGATAACTGCGCTATTTCCTGAAATTATCACTGATATTAGGTCATGAAAACCAGCCAATGGGAAATTTCCAGCCATGATAATAGCTACTTTTGAATTTTGATTATTAAAATTATAATTATTTATCCATGCCTCAAGAACATTTTTGGTGAGTTTATTTTTCCAATAACTTAATATGTATAATATGTTACTATTAGAAAACCAGCTGTTAAGCTTTTCAGCTTCCTGAATTGCGCTGTTAAGTTCAACACTTATTGAATCTTTTTTATTTGACAAATAGGACTCAATTACTTTACCAATACTTGATAAGTAATTGATTCTTGTTTCTATTTCCTTATTTATCCTTTTGTTTTTAATGAGATTGGCGTTAATTTTGCAACAAATTTAATTAATATTATAAAATATTATGGCAATAATCATTACTGATGAATGTATTAATTGCGGGGCATGTGAGCCAGAATGTCCAAATACTGCTATTTACGAAGCTGCAGTTAATTGGAAGTATTCTGACGGTACAAATCTTTCAGGAGAAGTAAACCTTCTTGACGGTAAAATTATTAACGCAGAACTGCCTCAAAGAGCTGTAAATGATGAAGTTTATTACATTGTTCCTGACAAATGTACTGAGTGTAAAGGTTTTCACGAAGAACCTCAGTGTGCTGCTGTTTGTCCAGTTGATTGTTGTATTCCTGATTTAAATAATATAGAGTCTAACTCTCATTTATTAGAAAAACAAAAACTAATGCATAGTTAATATGAAAGCTGGAATTGTTGGCCTACCAAATGTCGGAAAATCTACATTATTTAACTGTTTATCAAATACAAGAGCTCAAAGCGCAAATTTCCCTTTTTGTACTATAGAGCCTAATCATAGTATAATTAATGTTCCAGATAAAAGATTGATAACCCTTCAAGAGATAATAAATCCTGAAAAATTAATACCTGCAACTGTTGAGATTGTTGATATTGCTGGGTTAGTAAAAGGAGCAAGTAAAGGAGAGGGGTTAGGAAATAAATTTTTAGCAAATATTAGGGAAACAGATGCTATTATTCACGTTCTTAGATGTTTTGATAATGATAATATAACTCATGTTGATGGTTCTATTGATCCTGTCCGTGATAAAGAAATTATTGATATTGAGCTTCAACTTAAAGATTTGGAAAGTTTAAACAACAGGCTTGAAAAAGTAAATAGAACTGTAAAATCTGGTGATAAAGAATCTGCAAGAGAAAAAGAAGTTCTTAGTCAGGCAATATCATTTCTTGAATCTTCTAATAATATTAGATCTATTGAGTTAGAACAGAGTGATATTAATAATTATCTGAAACCATTACAGCTAATTACTTCAAAACCAGTTCTATATGTTTGCAATGTTGACGAAAACAGTTTAACATCATCAAATGGTTATGTTGAATCTGTAAAATCATTAGTTTTAAGTGAGGGAGCTAATTTAATTGTTTTAGCTGCTGGAATTGAATCAGAAATTAATGAATTAGAAAATAATGAAGAAAGAAGAATGTTTTTAGACGATTTAGGATTAGATGAACCTGGTTCATCAAAATTAATTAATGCAACATATGATCTTCTTAATCTCCACACTTATTTCACAGCTGGCCCCAATGAAGTTCGTGCATGGACAATTCCTAAAATGGCTACAGCACCTCAAGCAGCTGGCGTTATACATACTGATTTTGAAAAGGGTTTTATAAAAGCTGAAGTTATTGCTTTTGAAGACTATGTTAAATATCAATCAGAAGTAAAGGCTAAAGAGGCTGGAAAAATGAGGGTTGAAGGAAAAGCTTATGTTGTTAATAATGGTGATGTTATTCACTTTTTATTTAACGTTTAGAAAATCTGATTATATCTCTTGATATTTTGTTAATTACTTTGTTAGATCTCCATTTATTTTTTTTTTCTGATACATTATATTAGCATACTCAATAAGTATGGTAAAAATCAATCAGTATACTGAAGAAAATATTCGATCGTTAGATTGGAAGGAGCATATTCGAATGCGTCCTGGTATGTATATTGGTAAATTAGGAGATGGTTCTTCACCCGATGATGGTATTTATATTCTACTGAAGGAAGTTCTTGATAATTCAATTGATGAGTATGTAATGGGTGCTGGTAAAACTATTGAGGTTTCTGTTCAAGGAACAAAAGTTATAGTTAGAGATTACGGTAGAGGCATACCTTTGGGAAAAGTTATTGATGTTGTTTCTAAAATGAATACTGGAGGTAAATATGACACCCGAGCTTTCAAAAAGGCAGTTGGATTAAACGGAGTTGGTACTAAAGCGGTTAATGCTTTATCTGATTATTTTAAAGTTGAATCTAACAGAGACGGTAAAACAGTTTTTGCCGAATTTAAAAGAGGTGTTTTAGATATTGAAAACAAACCAGAGGATAGTGCAAGGAGAAGGGGTACCAAGGTTACTTTTATTCCAGATGAATCGATTTTTAAGAATTTTAAATTTAGAAATGAATATATAGCAAGAATGTTAAAAAACTATGTTTACTTAAATCCTGGTTTAACAATAGTTTTTAATAACGAAAAATTTCACAGTACGAATGGTTTAAAAGACCTGCTTGAAGATAGGATTGATGATACGCAAATCTCATATCCAATTATCCATTTAAAAGGTGATGATATAGAGGTGGCTATAACGCATAGTAAAACTCAGTACAGTGAAGAGTATCATTCTTTTGTAAATGGTCAGAATACAACTCAAGGAGGAACACATTTGAGCTCTTTTAGAGAAGCATTTGTTAAGACGATAAGAGATTTTTTTGGAAAGAATTATGATGCCTCAGATATAAGAAAATCAATTGTTGCCGCTGTTTCTATAAAGGTAATGGAGCCTGTTTTTGAAAGTCAAACAAAAACAAAACTTGGATCTACTGAAATGGGAGGGAGGTTGCCATCTGTCAGGGTTTATATTAATGATTTTTTAAAAAATAAACTGGACAATTATCTCCACAAAAATTCAAATTTAGCAGAGGCTTTAAATAAGAAAATATTACAGGCTGAAAAGGAAAGAAAAGAGCTTTCTGGTATTAGAAAACTTGCCAAAGAAAGAGCAAAAAAAGCAAGTTTACACAACAAAAAACTCAGAGATTGTAGGGTTCATTTAGGTGATTTAAAAAACGAAAAAAGACTTGATACTACTTTGTTTATCACTGAAGGTGATTCAGCATCTGGAAGTATTACTAAATCAAGAGATGTAAACACGCAAGCAGTATTTAGTCTAAGAGGTAAGCCCCTAAACTCTTATGGAATGTCAAAAAAAATCGTTTATGAAAATGAAGAGTTTAATTTACTTCAAGCAGCTTTAAATATCGAAGATTCTATCGAAGACTTGAGGTACAATAACATTGTGATTGCTACTGATGCAGACGTAGATGGAATGCACATTAGATTACTATTAATTACATTTTTCTTGCAATTTTTCCCTGAATTAATTAGAAGTGGACATTTATATATACTACAAACACCTCTATTTAGGGTGAGAAATAAAAAAGAAACTATTTATTGTTATTCAGAGTTGGAAAGAATAAATGCTATTGATAAACTTCAGCCAAATCCTGAAATAACAAGATTTAAAGGTTTGGGTGAAATTTCACCTGATGAATTTGGATATTTTATTGGTGATAATATAAGGTTAGATCCTGTAATGTTAGATGAAGATAAGAGTATAGAGGAACTTCTAAGTTTTTACATGGGTAAAAACACCCCAGATAGGCAATCCTTTATAATTGATAACTTAAAAGTTGAATTAGATATAATTGATTAAATGCAGCAAGATTTTGATATAAATGAAGACTTAAATAATGGGGAATCAATCACCCGAGTTACAGGAATGTATAAAGATTGGTTTCTTGATTACGCTTCTTATGTAATTCTTGAAAGGGCAGTACCATCTGTTGAGGACGGTTTTAAGCCAGTTCAACGTAGGATAATGCAATCAATGAAGGATTTAGATGATGGTAGGTATAATAAGGTTGCAAATATTGTGGGGCACACTATGCAATACCATCCTCATGGTGATGCAAGTATTGCCGACGCAATGGTACAGATTGGACAAAAGGACTTACTTATTGACACCCAAGGAAATTGGGGTAATATATTAACAGGAGATAGGGCAGCAGCCTCAAGGTATATTGAAGCTAGATTATCAAAATTTGCCCTTGATGTAATTTTTAATCCAAAAGTTACAAACTGGCAATCTTCTTATGATGGTAGAAGAAAAGAACCTATAAATCTTCCTGTAAAATTCCCTTTATTATTAGCTCAAGGAGCTGAAGGTATAGCAGTCGGGCTGTCAACTAAAATCTTATCTCATAATTTTAACGAATTAATTGATGCCTCTGTAAAATATTTAAAAAATAAAAGATTTTTATTATACCCTGATTTTATTACAGGAGGAATTGCTGACTTTACAAATTATAATGATGGAAAAAGAGGCGGTAAGGTAAGAGTTAGGGCTAAAATCAATATTGTGGATAAATCAACTTTATTAATTTCAGAATTACCCTATACTACTACAACTACTTCTTTGATTGATTCTATTATTAAAGCAAATGATAAGGGTAAAATTAAAATTAAAAAAATTGATGATAATACATCTTCTAAGGTCGAAATACTAATACACCTTCCTTCAGGTATATCGCCTGATAAAACAATTGATGCTTTGTATGCTTTCACAAATTGTGAAGTTTCTATTTCGCCACTTTCCTGTATAATTGAAAACAATAAACCCTGTTTTTTAGGAGTTTCTGAAATTCTTATAAAATCTACTGACGGCACGGTCAATATTCTTAAAAAGGAATTAGAGATTCGTTTGCAGGAGTTAGAAAATCAGTGGCATAATTTTTCTTTAGAGAGAATTTTCATAGAAAATAAGATTTATAGAAATATTGAAAAAGAAGAAACGTGGGAAGGTGTGTTAAAATCGATAAGGAGCGGAATAACACCCTTTATAAAGATTCTTAAGAGAGATGTTACTGATGATGATATTGCAAGGTTAACCGAAATCAAAATTAAAAGAATATCAAAATTTGATATAGATAAAGCCAAAGAGAAAATAGAGAATTTAGAGGCTCAGATTTCAGAGGTGAAGGTTAATCTAGGTAATTTAATAGAATTTGCTATCTCATATTTCAAAAGACTAAAGAAAGATTATTCTTCAGATAAAAAAAGACGAACTGAAATTAAAGTATTTGATGATGTTGATGTTAAAAAGGTTGTAATGCGAAATACTAAGCTGTATGTTAACAGAGAAGAAGGTTTTATCGGGACCTCCTTAAGAAGAAATGAATACGTATGTGATTGTAGCGATATAGATGATATTATTGTGTTTACCGATAGCTGTAATATGATGGTTACTAAAGTAGCTAGTAAGACTTTTGTTGGTAAAAATATTATCCATGTTGCGGTATTCAAGAAAAAAGATTTAAGAAAGGTTTATAATATGGTTTACAGAGATGGTGATAAGGCTTTTAATTATATTAAAAGATTTGCTGTTTCAGGTGTCACTAGAGATAAGCTTTATAGTTTATCATTATCAAAAAAACCTAGCTTGGTCAAATACTTTTCAGCTAATCCAAACGGAGAAGCCGAAAAAGTTACAATAAACTTAAGACAGAATGCTAGGATTAAAAAATTAAAATGGGATATTGACTTCAGCGATATTTTAATTAAGGGAAGAAGTACTAGGGGAAATATTTTGACAAAAAATACTATAAAAAATGTAGAGTTAAAAGAAAAGGGTGTTTCAACTCTTAGGCCTAGAAAAATATGGTTTGATGAAACTGTTCAGAGGTTAAACGTTGATGGAAGGGGTGAGCTTTTAGGTGAATTTAAGGGTGATGATAAGATATTAGTAGTTTCTCAAACTGGCAAATTAAAGATAATATCACCAGAGTTAACAACTCATTTTAGTGATGACATGATTCTATTAGAAAAGTGGTTGCCTAAGAAACCCGTTTCAGCTGTATATTTTGACGGAAAAAAGGAAAGGTATTTTGCTAAAAGATTTTTAATTGAAAATAAAAATAAAGAGGAGGTATTTATATCTGAAAATAAAGGATCTTTTCTTGAGCTAATATCAACTGATTGGAAGCCAGTATTCGAGATTATATTCACTAAATTAAGAAATAAAGACCAAAAACCTAGTCAAAAAATTATTTTTGAAGATTTTATCTCAATAAAAGGTATTAGGGCACAAGGTAATCAGTTAACATCTTTCAAGGTTAAGCAAGTAAATTTATTGGAACCACAAAAATATATCGCGTCAGAAGATGAGTCATTTGTTGGGAAGGTAGACAAAATTAAAAATGATTTAAATAATAATCAGGTTACTTTATTCTGATCGCTTCTGCTTTCTGTTTTATATTTTCACCAATTATGGAGTATTCATAAGTATATGATGAATCAGTAGTATTTAAAATTTTGATTAATATACTTTTCTTTTCATCAAAACTCTTTGGGTTAATTTTAGATAAACGCATTTCACATTCATTGATCCAATTAAAGTAAAAAGAATCAATCTTCCCTTCAAACTCTTCAATTTGAATTCCATGATTACTATTAGACATATGTAAAAAACCATCTGCATAACTTTCTTTATGAATTTTTCTGTAGAATATCGATTTGTAAATAGTTTCATTTACAAAAATTTCAGAATAAAATTTGCCTATATGAAAGTTTTTACAATTTCTTTCAGGAAAAGTGCAATTTGAAAAAAAAGTTAATATGAAGATTGATAGTATTAGATTATGATTTTTTAAAAGTACCATTTTTATAGAATATAATAACTGAATCAATTTCATTAGAGTCTGCTTTATTTGTTGAATTTAAACTAGATTTTTCCCCATAAATCATCCAATTTAAATCAACTTCTGGATATTTGCTTTTAATTTTAAGAAAAAAATCTAAACTTGGTTTGTTTCTACCATTAAAAAAGTGTGCCAAATTTGATCTTTGTACTCCAACTTCATTGGCAAACTTTGATCTAGTCATTTTTTTAGATTTTATAAAACTATCTATTCTATTAATAATTGACATGTTTACAAATGTAAACAAATTATAAGAAAATACAAATAAGAAAGCTGATTAAAATACTAAATTTATGATTTAAATGCAGATACTTATATGCTTGATAATAAGCATATTATAAGAATATAGTTGTGCGTCAAAAATTATATTTAATTAATGGGAAGTAAATTTAATAATTTCAATAAAATCTATGGTTTTTTTATATATATATTAAAACTTTTATCATAATTATATTAAAATATCAAAGATGGTACTATATTTGCAAATATTCAATAAAACTTACTTATGTCAAAATTTAAATTAGATGATACTGATCATCAGATACTTGATATGCTAATCGAGAATACTCGTACTCCTTTCACTGATATTGCTAAAAAATTACTTATCTCAGCAGGTACCGTTCATGTTAGAGTGAAAAAAATGGAAGATTATGGTCTGATTAAAGGATCATCTTTAATTCTTGATTATGACAAGCTTGGTTACACCTTTATAGCATATGTTGGGCTATATATTAAGGATACTTCTAAGATTAAGTTTATCATTCAAAGAATTAATGAAATTCCTAACGTCACTGTTGCTCATATTACAACTGGTAAGTTTAACGTTTTTTGTAAAATTAGAGCCAAAGGCACAACCCATGCGAAGCATATTATATTTAAATTAGATGATATTGAAGGGGTTTACAGAACTGAGTCTATGATTTCACTTGAAGAAAGTATTAATGATAAAAAAAGATTAATGCATTCAATTTTTAAAGATATGAGTTAGTTTGTATAAAATTTAAATGCATCTATTATATCTTTTTCATTTACCAATTGATTTATAATTGGTTTTCCTAAATCTTCTAACAATACAAATCTAGGTTTTTCATCTATATTTTTTTTATCATATTTCAATAAATTGATGATTTTTGAAATGTCAGCTTCATTAAATTTTACGATTTTAAAAAAGTTTTTTATATACGACTTAACTTCTTTTACAATTTCATAATCAAAGTCTTTTTTTAAGTAAGATAAATAGGTTTCTAAAATTAAACCTATTGCTATAGCCTCTCCGTGAAGTAATTCTTGCTTTGTTCCAAGTAGATATGATTCAATTGCATGACCTAGTGTATGGCCAAAATTTAAATATTTTCTAACCTCTGATTCAAGCGGATCCTTATCGATGATATTAATTTTAATGTTAATAGAATGGTAAATCATCTCTTTTGAAATAGATTCAATTGAATTTACTTTTTTGATATTACTCCACCCATCCCTATCTCTTAGTAAACAATGTTTAATCATTTCTGCATAGCCTGCAATTTTTTGTCTTTTTGAAAGGGTTTTAAGGTATCTAAAATCAATTAAAATAATTTTGGCAAATTTAAAATCACCTATAATATTTTTAATTCCATTAAAATCAATCCCAGTCTTACCTCCAATACTAGCATCAACCATCCCTAAAAGTGTTGTGGGGATATTAATAAACTTTATACCCCTCATATATGTTGATGCTACAAATCCTCCAAGGTCAGTAATCATACCACCCCCAAGGTTAATTATTAAATCATTTCTTTTAAATCCTTTTTTTATTAGAAATTTCCATATAAGTATCGAGCTAAAAATATTTTTATTGGCTTCTCCAAATTTTACAGAGTAATTATGGGACCTTGAACTAATTAAATCATATATTTCATTATTTTGATTCTTAAACGAGGAAAGAAAAACGTCTAAACAGCTTTCTTTGGTATTATCATCAGTAATTATTAATATTTTTTCAAATTTATTTTGCAGTATATATTTTGATATCTCTGTGTAGCCATTGAGATTAAAAAAAATTGAGTATTTATTTTTTTTTATAGGATTCATTATTTGAATATAAGTTTTTCAAAATAAACTAATAAATTTAATATAGAAATAATTCATGTAAATTATATTTGATAAAAAATAATTTGGAGTTCAATAATACTAAAATAGCATTTAGTCATAAATCAAATTATGAGTTAAGAAGAGCTTATTATTTGTTTAAAATACTTTCCCTTGGGTATATCTCTAAAGTTGGCAGAAAATTGCTTAAACTCCTTATTAGAATTAATTTTCCTTTGAATTCACTGATTCTAAAAACAATTTATGCTCAATTTTGTGGAGGTAGAGATATTTTTGAATGTAAAGAAGTAATTACTAAACTTAAAAAAAATAATGTTTACTCAATTTTAGACTATTCAATTGAAGGTTCTGTTTCAGAGAATGATTTTGAAAATTCAATGAATAAATGCTTAAATATACTTTCAGCTTGTAAATCCAAAAATTTATCAAAATTTATTGTTTTTAAACCATCTGCAGTTGGTAGGTTTTTACTTTATAAAAAAGTTAGTTCAAAAATTAATCTAACTGTAGATGAGAAAAATGAATGGAGGAGAGTTGAGGATAGGTTCATGAAAATATGCTCAGAGGCATCAAAAAATGACATAATGGTACTTGTTGACGCTGAAGAAAGTTGGATTCAAAATGCAATAGATGAATTGGTTTTTAAAATGATGGAAAATTTTAATAAAAATAAAGCTGTTATTTATAATACGTTGCAAGCCTATAGAAGAGATAGATATGATTACTTAACTAAAATTCACAAAAATAAAACCGGAAAATTTAAAATTGGGATAAAGCTAGTTAGAGGTGCTTACATGGAAAAGGAAAGAAAAAGAGCTGTTAAATATAATTATCCATGTCCAATATGTGATGATAAATCTCAAACTGATAAAATATTTGACAATTCATTAGAATATATTATTCAAAATATAGATGATTTTGGTTTATTTATTGGTTCTCATAATGAAAAGAGCAACTTGCTTTCAACCAAGCTTTTAAAAAAAAATAAAATTAATAAAAAAGATGACAGGATTTGGTTTAGTCAACTTTATGGCATGAGTGATAATATTAGTTTTTCACTTGCAGATAATGGTTATAACGTAGCTAAATACCTTCCTTTTGGACCAATTAATGAGGTAATGCCATATTTGATAAGAAGACTTGATGAAAATTCCTCAATTTCCTCTCAGACTAACAGGGAATTACAATTAATTAAAGCCGAAATTAAAAGAAGGAAAACCTAATTATTTTAGAATTATTTCATAGTCATATACAGTAGCAATATTTTTACAGTTTTTTATTAGAACCCAAACTTTATTTAGCTGGTCTTCATTTGTAATGTAGTATTGCTTACAATTTTTAAGCTTGGTATTGCTCTTTGAAAAATTAATGCTGCCATTAGAAATTGAATTAATAATTATTATTGAATCTTTATAATTTCTAAGGTCTTGAAACTTAATTTTTTTCTTTAGTATATCTTTTTTAACTCTTGAATTTGGAAAATAACTACATGATGCCCTCTTACCACTAAGAAAAAAAATAAGCAGCATAAGTCCAATTAAAAAACCACCAGAAAAATATATCAATCTTTTTATAAAACTCATATTATTAGTTTTTTTTCAATGTTATTTCTCGTGTTTTTTCATCAATGTATTTAAAATGAATTTCAAGAAAACTACAATTAAATTTATCCATTGCTAATTCTGGCCATTCAATAAAAGAAATATCACCATTTTCAATATATTCATCAAAGCCAATTGCATCTAATTCTTTACTATTTTTAATTCTGTATAAATCAAAATGATTAATCGTCTGTTTGGAAAAAAAGTATTGATTAACAATAGAAAAAGTTGGGCTAGTAATATTCTCATCTATACCAAAACTCTTCAATATCGATTTTACAATTGTAGTTTTACCAGCTCCAGTTTCTCCGATTAATAAAATTAAACTTACTTTATCAGCTTTATCAATTAATAATTTTGAAACTTTTTCAATTTCACTTAATTTGTATTTAATTGAATAAATCATATTATTTAGGACTAAGTGTAACGTAGGGAATAATCATCTCCTCCATAGAAACACCACCATGTTGATAAGTGTTTTTAAAATAGTTGCTAAAATAATTATAGTTATTTGGGTAAACTAGGTAAAAATCCTCTTTAGCAAAAACAAAAGAGGAGTTTATTGATGTTTTTGGAAGTAAAATATCGTGAGGGTTATTATAAACTATATTTACTTTTTCATCAGCGGTAATACTTCTACCAGTTTTGTATCTTAAGTTTTGACTCGTATTTCTATCACCAATTATTTTAGTCGGGTTTTTAACATTTATAGTTCCATGATCTGTTGTAATTACTAATTTAAATCCCAGAGCAGCAGCACTCTTTATTATATCAAATAAAGGTGAATTAATAAACCAGGTATATGTTAGGGATCTGTATGCTTTATCATTCGGAGCTAACTCTTTTATCATTTCCATCTCGGTTTTAGAATGAGAAAGCATGTCTACAAAATTATAAACTATAGTTGTTAAATTGCTTTGGAGTGATTGTTTAAGATTGTTTGAAAGTTTGATACCATTTTTAAGGTTAGTAATTTTATGGTATTCAGTTTTTAAATTCTTAAGATTTAATCTTCTAAGATTATTTTCCAAAAGTTTAGACTCGTATAAATTTTTGCCTCCATCTTCATGGTCATCTTTCCAAAACTCAGGAAACTTTTCCTTAATTTCTTTAGGCATTAATCCAGCAAAAAGAGCATTTCTTGCGTACTGAGTGGTTGTGGGAATAATACTAATATATGCAACTTCTTTTTCCTTTTGATAGAATTCTAAAATTGATGGTTCAATAATTTTCCACTGATCGTATCTCAAATTATCAATTACTATAAAAATTAACGGATTTTTATTTAATTCCTTGATCAATAATTTTTCTACTATATTATTTGAAAGGGGAGGGCTATCAATATTATTTATACATTCTTTATAATTTTTTTCAACAAATTTTGAAAATAGTAGATTTGCTTCAGATTTTTGACTATTTAAAATCTCGATCATTGTGTTATCGTCAATCTCAGATAATTTTAACTCCCATTCGATTATTTCTAGATATAAATTGATCCATTCATCCCATGAGTTGATATTTGTCATGTTCAGAGAAAGTTTTCTAAAATGCTGTTGATATTCTGAAATACTGGAATCTTTAATTAATTCCTTATTTTTTAAAGTTTTTTTGAGACTTAGTAGGATTTGATTAGGATTAACAGGCTTGATCAAATAATCTGAGATTTCTTTGCCAATAGCTTTATCCATTATATCCTCTTCCTCATTTTTAGTAATCATAATTACTTTTAGATTACGATCTATATTTTTAATTTTCCTCAATGTTTCGATACCACTAATCCCAGGCATATTTTCATCTAGTAATATTACTTCATAACGGTTTTTCAATATCTTTTCAATTGCATCATTACCATTATTACAAGTTTCGATTTTAAATCCCTTTTCATATAAAAAAATGATATGAGACTTAAGTAAATCAATCTGATCGTCAACCCATAAAATCCTTGTTTTAGACATATAGTTGTAAATTAAGATTAAAATTATGTTATCAAAATTAAAATTTAAAATATTAATTAAATAAATTAACTAAGCTTTAATTATTCTATTTCTGGAAATTTCATAATTTTGCAGACTATGAAATTAACCATAGCTGATCTAGCAGAAATATTAAATGGTAAAGTAGTTGGTGATTATAATGAGATAGTCAGTTCATTTTCAAGAATTGAAGATGCTAATCAAGGAGATATAACTTTTTTATCCAACACAAAATACATATCATGGTTATACAAGACCAAAGCATCAGTTATTATTATTGATAAAGATTTAAAATTTGATGAAAAGGTTAATTCAAATTTAATTTTAGTTGAAAATTCATATTTAGCTTTCAATAAATTATTAAATAAGTTTTCTGAAAAAAGAATAAAATATTTTGGTATCGATAAATTATCTTTTATCCATGATAATTCGATAGTAGGGGAAAATATTTCTATTGGTAAATTCTCAGTTATAGAATCAGATTGTAAAATAGGTAAAAATGTAATTATAATGGATGGTGTTTCAATACAATCTAATGTAATGATTGGTGATAACTGTATCATTTATCCTGGGGTTAAAATATATAAAGATTGTAAAATTGGGAATAATTGTATTTTACATTCTAATTGTGTAGTTGGTTCTGATGGGTTTGGTTTTGCTCCTGATAATGAAGGCAAGTATATCAAAACTCCCCAATTAGGAAATGTTGAAATTGGAGATGATGTAGAAATTGGCTCAAATACTTCTATCGATAGAGCAACTCTTGGTTCCACTATAATTTCTGATGGAGTTAAAATTGATAACCTAGTGCAAATTGCTCATAACGTAACAATTGGCAAAAATACTGTGATAGCAGGGCAAAGTGGAATCGCAGGTTCTACTCTGGTTGGTAAAAATTGTCAAATTGGAGGTCAAGTTGGAATAATAGGTCATTTAAAAATAGGTGATAATGTGCGTATTAATGGTCAAACTGGAGTTTTTAGTAATATTAAAGACAACTCTGTATTAAGAGGGACGCCTGCATTAGATGAAAAGACTTTTAACAGGTCTTATGTTTATTTTAGAAATCTTGAAAAAATTGTAAAAGATATTAATGAACTCAAGAAATTAAATGATAGTCACAACTAAACATAATCAAACGACGATATCAAAAAGAGTTTCTCTTCACGGAGTTGGTCTTCATACTGGTAAGGATGTTACTTTAACTTTTAATCCTTCCGAATCTGATACAGGATATATCTTTAAAAGAACTGATTTAGATAACCACCCTACAATTGAGGCAAATATAAATTATGTTACAAGTACTGAAAGAGGTACATGTTTAAATAAGAATGATATTACTATTCAAACATGTGAACATGTATTAGCATCTTTAGTCGGTTTAGAAATTGACAATGTTATAATTGAACTCAATGCTTCAGAACCACCTATAATGGATGGTTCTTCAAAATATTTTGTTGAAGCTTTGGAAAAAGCAGGAGTTAAGGAATTAAATCAAAAAAGAAAAGAGTACGTAATTAAAAATGTAATTTCCTTTAAGGATGAAAAATCTGGTAGTGAAATAACTGCTATTCCCGCTGATGAATACCAATTAACAACTATGGTGGATTTTGGGACTAAAATTCTTGGTACACAAAATGCTTCAATTTCTTCGATCAAAGATTTTAAAAATAATATTTCAAGCTGTAGGACCTTTAGTTTTTTGCATGAAATAGAGATGCTTTTAAATAAAGGATTGATAAAAGGAGGTGATCTAAATAATGCAATTGTATATGTGGATAAACCCTTGTCAGATTCTACTATGCAAAAACTAAAGAAAGCGTTTAATAAAGATAAAATTACTGTTAAATCAAACGGAATTTTAGATAATTTGACTTTGCATTATCCAAATGAGGCAGCTAGACACAAGTTATTAGATGTTATTGGTGATTTAGCTTTAATTGGAACAAAAATAAGAGGTAAAATAATTGCAAATAAACCTGGTCATTTTGTAAACTCAAAATTTTCAAAAAAAATGAAAGATATTATTAAAAACTCTAAAAAGAATAATATTCCTGAAATTAATTTTTCATCAACCCCATTAATGGATACAACTAAAATAATGGAGATATTACCTCATAGACCGCCATTTTTATTTATTGATAAAATTTATGAGTTAACAGACGATATAGTAATCGGTGTAAAAAATGTTACTATTGATGAGGATTTTTTCAAAGGTCATTTTCCTGATTACCCTGTTATGCCTGGTGTCATAATAATTGAAGCAATGGCGCAAATGGGTGGGATTTTAGTTATGTCAAAACTTGATGATCCACAAAATTATTTAACATTTTTTGCTAAAATAGATAAAGTAAGGTTTAGAAATAAAGTTCTTCCCGGTGATACAATAATTTTCAAATGTTCATTGATAGGACCATATAGGCGAGGTATTTGTCATATGCAGGGGCTTGCATATGCAAATGGAAAATTATGTGCAGAAGCTGAACTAACCGCCCAAATAACTAAAGTTAAATAAAATGAAACAACCACTTTCTTATATTCATCCAAATGCAAAAGTTGCTAAAAATGTTGTTATTGACCCATTTACTTCAATCGATGGTGATGTTATAATTGGTGAAGGATCATGGATAGGATCAAATGTATCAATTATGGATGGGGCTAGAATTGGTAAAAATTGCAATATATTTCCTGGAGCTGTTATTTCTGCTAATCCACAGGACTTAAAATACAACAATGAAAGAACTCATGTTGAAATAGGTAATAATGTTACAATTAGAGAATGTGTAACAATAAATAAGGGAACAAATGATAGACAAAAAACTGTAGTAGGAGATAACTGTTTAATTATGGCATACTCTCATATTGCTCATGATTGCCATGTAGGAAATAACTGTATATTTTCAAATAATACTACACTTGCTGGTCATGTTACAGTTGGTAATTTTGTAATTATTTCTGGTTTGTCTGCTATTCATCAGTTTTGTTCTATAGGTAACCATGCTTTCATTACTGGTGGTTCGCTCGTTAGAAAAGATGTCCCGCCCTATGTTAAGGCTGCAAGAGAACCTTTATCCTATGTTGGAATTAATTCTGTAGGTTTAAGAAGAAGAGGTTTTAAGTCTGAAAAAATTAGGGAAATTCAAGAAATATACAGATTATTGTATCAAAAAAATTATAATAATTCACAAGCATATGCTATTATTGAAGCTGAAATGGGAGTGTCTGATGAAAGAGATGAGATTCTTATGTTTATTAAAAATTCTCAAAGGGGAATAATGAAGGGTTATACTAAATCAAATTAAATGGCGACCACATCTGATATTAGAAATGGTTTATGTATTAAATATAACCATGATATTTATAAAATTATTGAGTTCTTACATGTAAAACCTGGGAAAGGACCTGCTTTTGTGAGAACTAAATTGAAAAGTTTAACTACCGGAAAGGTGGTTGATAATACTTTTTCTTCTGGACATAAAATTGATATAGTAAGAATAGAAACAAATAAATTTCAATATTTGTATAATGATTCCTCAACTTATCATTTTATGAATACTGATGATTATAATCAGATAACAATTGAAGACAAATTTTTAGATAATCCACAGCTAATGAAAGAAGGTGAAATTGTTACTGTAATTACAAATTCTGAAAATAGTTTACCACTTTCTGTTGAAATGCCACCAAGTGTTATCCTTAAAGTTGTTTCAACGGAACCTGGTGTTAAAGGAAATACAGCAACTAATGCAACTAAACCAGCTACTTTAGAAACTGGTGCATTAGTAAATGTTCCCTTATTTATTAATGAAGGAGATAAAATTAAAGTAGATACTCTAAAAGGAAATTACAAAGAAAGATACAAAGAATAATGAGTGTTTTAGTCGATAAAAATTCTAGAATAATAGTACAAGGTTTCACTGGAAATGAGGGGACATTTCATTCTACCCAAATGATAAAATACGGAACTAATATAGTTGGTGGAGTAACTCCAAAAAAGGGAGGTCAAAAACATTTAGGGTTACCAGTATTTAATTCTGTTCTTGATGCGGTAAAAGAAACTAAAGCAAATACAAGCATAGTTTTTGTTCCTCCAGCCTTTGCTGCAAATGCAATAATTGAAGCAGTTGACGCTGGAATCAAAATTATAATTGCAATTACCGAAGGAATTCCGATAAAAGATATGATAAAGGTTAATCATCATATAAAAAAAACTGATACAATTTTAGTTGGACCAAATTGCCCTGGGGTGATAACACCTAATCAGGCAAAAGTAGGAATTATGCCAGGATTTATTTTTAAAAGTGGTGAAATAGGTATATTATCTAAATCAGGTACATTAACCTATGAGGCAGCTGATCAAGTTGTTAAAAAGGGTCTTGGAATCTCAACTGCTATTGGAATTGGCGGTGATCCAATTATAGGAACTACAGTTAAAGATGCGCTTAGACTTTTTATCGAAGATGATGAAACAAAAATTATTGTTTTAATAGGAGAGATTGGAGGTCAACTTGAAGTTGATGCAGCTAGATGGTATTTTGAATCTAAATCAAAAAAACCAGTAATTGGATTTATTGCTGGTGAAACAGCTCCATCTGGAAGAACTATGGGTCATGCTGGAGCAATTGTTGGTGGAACTGATGATACAGCTGCTGCTAAAAAAGCTTTTTTAAAACAATCTGGTATAATTATTGTTGATTCTCCTGCTGAAATCGGAGAAAAAGTATTAAAAATTTATAATAAATTAGCATTATGAATATTTTAAAAGGTAAAACAGCAATTATCACTGGAGCAACGAGGGGTATTGGTAAAGGAATTGCTGAAACTTTTGTAAGACAAGGTGCAAATGTATTATTTACATACGCAAACTCTTTTGAAAAAGCGAAAGAAATTGAACAATCACTTTCAAATAATGCTCAAGTTGTAAGGGGGTTTAAATCTGATGCTTCTAATTATCAAGATTGTCAAAATTTAATCGAAAATATTTCAAAAGATTTTTCAACTATTGATGTTTTGGTTAATAATGCTGGAATTACAAAAGACAACCTCTTGATGAGGATGCCAGAACAAGATTTTGATAAAGTTTTAGATGTAAATTTAAAATCGGTTTTTAATATGACTAAAGCAATTCAGAGAACAATGTTAAAACAAAGATTTGGTTCAATTATAAATATCAGTTCAGTAGTTGGTGTGAAAGGAAATGCTGGTCAGTCAAATTATGCTGCATCCAAAGCAGGTATAATTGGTTTTTCAAAGTCTATTGCTTTAGAGTTAGGCTCAAGAAATATAAGATGTAATGTTGTAGCTCCTGGTTTTATAGAAACAGAAATGACCAAAATATTAAATAAAAAAGTTGTTGACGAATGGAGAAACTCTATTCCTTTAAAAAGAGGAGGGAGCCCATCTGATGTTGCTGACGCTTGTTTATGGCTAGCTAGTGACATGTCAACATACATAACAGGCCAGACTATCCATGTTAATGGTGGTCTATTAACTTAAAAATTTAACTTAAATAAATAATTATGAATAATTTACCAAGAATCGGAATTCCTTTATTAGTAGCTCTAACTTTAGGGTTACTTTTATTTTCAAAATCAATAGTCACCATTGGTAGTGGTGAAGCTGGTGTTGTATATAAACTTTTTGGTGGTGGAGTTGTCACAGATCAGCCTCCCTTATCTGAAGGTTTTCATATAATTCTTCCATGGAATAATGTTATTAAATATGAGGTTAGACAACAACCTGAAACATTAAGTATGAAAGTTTTATCAGTCGACGGATTGGATATTAAGATTGATGTTACTGCCTTATACCAGCCATCCTATAAGGATTTAGGAAAGCTTCATCAGGAAATTGGCCAATCTTATAAAACTAGAGTTTTATTGCCTGCAATCAAATCTGCTACAAGAGGTGTTATTGGTAGATATACTCCAGATGAATTATATGCATCAAAAAGAGATGCTATTGAAGAAGAAATATTAAATGAAACAAGACTGATAATCGATGGTGAGTATGTTCAGCTAAATGAAGTTTTAGTTGAAGAAATAACACTCCCATCATCCATTGTTCAAGCAATTGAAAGAAAAAAAGCTGCAGAACAGCAATCCGAAGAATACGAGTACAGATTAGAGATTGCAGCAAAAGAGGCTGAAAGGCAAAAAACAGAAGCTCAAGGAAAAGCAGATGCTAATGATATTTTATCTAGAAGTTTAAATACCTTGATTTTAAAAGATAAAGGTATTGAGGCAACTCTTAAATTAGCTGAATCTAATAATACAAAAGTAATTGTTATTGGTAGCAGTAAAGATGGTTTACCTTTAATTTTAGGAAATAATTAAAAATTATAAAAATTATTTAAACAAAAAAAGCACCATTAGGTGCTTTTTTGTTTAGGTCAATTTGACTTCTATTCTTCATCTTCTTCTGGTATATCTTGAAAGTATGTAGTAACTTTCATTACTTTACCGTTAACAACATACCACATTTCCATACCTCTAACGTTATTTTCTGAATCACCTTCAGTATATATTCCGTCCCAATAATTATGAACAAGTTCTCCACCCTCACCAGGGGCAATATCAACAGAAAAAATAGCAGTTGTTTTCCATGACCAAGTTGCTTTAAGTGAGTCCATTCTGGCATCCCGTTCTTTTAACGAATCAAAATACTCTTCGACATTTTTTACAACTCCATCACCTCCAATAAATTCAGATGAATCAGTTGTCATTGATCTCATTTTATCATAATCTTTAGATCTATCGGCGCTATCAAATTCCATCACGGTATTAATAGGATCTTGAGTTCCTATGTGAAATTTTAAATCTTCATAGCCTGGCCATGTATTCATTCCTACCCCGTTGGGTTCACCACCACCACAGCTTAAGATTATTGTAGCTAGAGTAAATAAATAAACAGTATTTTTAAATAATTTCATAATATATTTTTTTTATTTGGTTAATTTACTTCGTAATTTAAAAAAAATATAACATAATATGGTTAAATCATAATAAAATAATTACTAAAAGAAATATTTTAATATTTTTGAATAAAAGAAATAAATATGGAATCATTTGAATTTTTAAATAATGAATTTTTAGGAAACACCTATAAAGACTATTTATATTTTTTTTCTTTTTTCATCTTAGCAACCTTTTTTGTTATTCCAGCTAGAGTCTTTATTACTAAAATTTTAATAAAACTTTTTGGTAAAAATAACTCTAAAGCTGATGCACAACAATTTAATACACTATTAAAAAAACCGCTCAATTATTTTCTGTTACTACTAGTTTTTTATTTCTCTGTTAAGTTTATTGAATTACCTGATTTTATGAAATATAAAGAAGAAGGAGATGTAAACTTCCAGTCTTATTTTACAAAAGTTTATAACTTTCTATTATTATTTACAATTTTTTGGACAATAAACAGAGCTATTGACTTCATTGGGTATAAGTTAAAGAATAAAGCTTTAGAAACAGAAAGCAAAGTCGATGATCAGTTAATTCCATTTGCTATTGATATTGCTAAAGTACTAACTATTGTTTTTGGAATTGTAATGATTCTTGGAAATGTATTTAATGTTAATATTACAGCTTTAGTTACTGGTTTAGGAATTGGTGGAGTTGCTTTTGCATTAGCTTCCAAAGAAAGTTTAGAAAATCTTCTAGGTTCTTTCACCATCTTTTTCGATAAACCTTTCACTGTTGGAGATATTGTTACTCTTGGCGGTGTAACCGGTATTGTTGAAAAGGTTGGTTTTAGAAGTACTAGAATAAGAACATTTGATAAAAGTATTGTTACAGTACCTAATAAAAATATAATTAGCACTGAGCTTGATAATTTAGGTGCAAGGCCTGTTAGAAGAGTAAAATTTAATATTGGATTAACATATGATACATCTGTAGAAAATATTAAAAATATTGTCAATGATATTCAAAAACTTATTGATGATCACCCTATGACAAATCAAGATGGTCGAGTTAAGTTTTTAAACTTTGGCGCAAGTTCATTAGATGTTATGGTATTATATTATGTTGATAGTCCTGATTGGGAGGTTTTAATTGACACACAGGAGAAAATCAATTTTAGTATTATTGAAATCGTTAATGGACATAAATGTGAATTTGCCTTCCCATCAAGATCTATATATATAGAAAAAAATTAATTATGTCATTGTCTCCACTAACATCAAACTTAGGAGTTACAAGGGCAAAACATCTGCTTAAGAGGTCATGTTTTCACTACAATAAAAATTTACTTAATACGGTTTCAAATATGACTCCTAGTGATGCTATTAACTTATTATTGCAAGATAATACGGTCAGTTATACAGAGCCATATGATCCCCTTCCAAATGATAATCCACATGGGTTTTGGTTAACATCTGGGGTTTATCCACCGGATATTCCTAATCAAGCAAGAAAAAGAAAATTATTGTCACAGTGGTGGTTTTATAATATGCTCAATAGAATAAATTTAAAGGATAAACTTCATTTTTTTCTACATACAACATTTACGATTGCAAGTGGTGATGTTGGTGCTTCACACTATTTTTATGATCATTTGAAACTCTTAGAACATTACTCGGACGGGAATTTAAAAGAATTAGCAAAAAAAATTACACTAGACAATGCTATGTTAAATTATTTAGACAATACCCAAAATAATGCTAATAACCCTAATGAAAATTATGCAAGAGAATTTTTAGAGTTATTTACTATAACAAAGGGTGAGCAAATAGGGGAGGGAGATTATACAAATTATACAGAAAATGACGTTATCGAAGCAGCTAAGGTTTTTTCAGGATTCAAGACTCAATTAGATAGGTCAATTATAGACAATGACACAGGAATTCCAATGGGAAGAATTAATATAAATCAACATGATCAAAATGATAAACAATTTAGTCATGCGTTTGATAATTATGAATTACAAGGTGGGATTGATGAGAACTCAATTATGGATGAACTTCATGAGTTTGTTGATATGGTTTTCGATAAAGAAGCAACTGCTGTAGCATATGTCGAAAAACTATATCGGTTTTTTGTTAAAAGTGAATGGGATGAAAATATTCAAAATAATATTATTAATCCGTTATCTCAACAGCTAATGAGTAACAACTATGAGATGATGCCTACAGTTATAACTTTATTGTCTTCAGAACATTTTTATGATTCTGATGATACAGATCCATCGGATGAAATTACAGGTTCAATTGTAAAATCTCCATTGCAATTATTAGCAACTGCAATTAATAATTTTGAATTTGTAATACCTAATCCCAATGATGATATGGATAATTACTACAGATTTTCTATGTATTTTTTACAGAACTCATTTTGGCCTATGTCAGGAATGAATCTATTTGCGCCAGATACAGTTGCTGGTTACCCTGCTATTTATCAAGCTCCAGATTTTGATAGACAATGGTTTTCATCAAGTACTATTTTAGCTAGATATAGAATGATTGAATGCTTAATTACTGGAAGAAATGCATTAGGTCAAAATGGTCAGTTTGGTTCTGCATTAGATACCGTTTCTTTTGTTGAAAACAATATTATATCTCCTCAAAACTTAAATAATTTAATAATTGATTTAGCTGAATATTTATATCCTTTCGTAATTGATCAAGATCGAATTAATTATTTTGCAGATTTAGTTCTAGATGGTTATCCTGAGTATTACTGGACAGATACTTGGAATAATTTTGTCGCTGATGGTGATAGTACTATAGTAAAAAATAAATTAGATGTTTTGATAGCAGCAATGGTCAATGCTCCTGAAAATCAATTAATGTAATCAGTTTAAATATGAAAAGAAGGAATTTTATTAAATTAACTACAACAGCGACTGCAATAAGTCTTTTTCCTACTCAAATAACAAATGCATTAAATATTGGTAAAAAGTTTATTAATTGTGAAATAAGTAATAGAAAGTTAGTTTTAATTTATCTTGGGGGAGGAAATGATGGTTTAAATACCTTAATCCCACTTAATCAATATGCTCTATACAGTAATTTAAGACCAACTATTAAAGTTAATGATAGTGGAACCAACTCTTTTATTAACCTTGATACTACATTAAATGATGAACAGCAAATAGGATTGCACCCATCTCTTTCTGGTTTTAAAAATTTATATGATTCGGGTTTTTTAAGAATATTACAAGCTGTTGGTTATCCTTCTCAAAATAAAAGCCATTTTGCGTCAACTGATGTCTATAATACTGGAAATGATGGTAATAGCTGGGCTAATGGGGGAGACTCAGGCTGGATTGGTAGGTTTATAGAATCATATTATTACGACTTATTGCAACAGTCATTTCCAATTGGTGTTGAAATTGGCTCTAAAACTGGTTCTCTAGGATTTCATGGAGCAGTGGAGCATGGTCTATCAATAAATATTGAAGGACAAGATGCCTCTGGATTTTACTCTGTTTTAAGTGGACTTGGGGGTGAGCCACCTTTAAATATTCCAAATTCTCATTATGGTGAAGAATTACAGTATATTATTAATAACGATCAAATATCAACATTATACTCTGAAGCAATTTCTAATTCTTTTAATAATGGATCAAATTCTGCTACTTATGAAGATTCAGATTTATCCAATCAGTTGAAAACAGTAGCAAGATTAATAAGCGGCGGTCTCCAATCAAAGGTATATTTGGTTAAGTTAAATGGTTTTGATACACATTTTAGTCAAGTACAATCTGCAGGAGATTTACAAGGAAATCATAATAGCCTCCTAACTGAGCTTAATAATGCTGTTTCAAGTTTTATGCAGGATATTAGTAGTCAAGGCTTTCAAGATGATGTTGTTGGTTTGACATTTTCTGAATTCGGAAGAAAAGCTAAAGAAAACGGTAATTTAGGAACAGACCATGGTGAAATTGCTCCGATGTTTGTATTTGGCACAGCTATAAATGGGGGGGTTTCAGGTACTAATCCTGATCTAACCGAAGCCAGTGAGAATAATAATTGGCAGTTAGAAACATTTCAGTATGATTACAGGGAAACATTGGGTACACTGTTACAAGATTATTTAGGTGCTGATGATTCTGCTCTGGACTCAACCTTTTATAACCATTCTAACAATGAAAGCTTTAGCCAAAATAAGATTTCGGAACTTGTAAAAGATGAATTCTCTGTAGAAGATAACTGTTATAGTAATACATTAACCAACGATAGTATTAAAGAAAAGTTTTTTAGGATATCTCCAAATCCTTTTAAGAACGAAATTTTTATTTTAAAACCTGATTATGAAAATCAAATTTCTTATAAACTTTATGATCTAAGTGGAAGATTGATAGTTTCTGGAAAATCTTTTACAAATACATCAATAAAATTAAATATGGTTATAAATGGTATCTACATTCTTAAGGTTGAATTTGAAAATAAATATGAAACCCATAGAATTATTAAATCTATACAATAAATTAAATGATGGGGTATTGGTAATAAGATCCTATTTAACATAATATAAATTATAGGACATTTACCTTTAAATCATGCTCTTAATTGTATTAAATATTGAATCATGTTCAGTATTATCGGTTTCAATATTTATATTATTATCACCGTAGACTCCGTAAAATTCCTTTTCAGTAACATTAAATAACCCTAAGGTTGAAACATTACTAGAGTGAGCTAGGTGCATCATGCCACTATCAGCCCCAATAAATAATTTTGTATTGCTTAATACACTAGCAATTTCTCTTATATTATTGCTATAATAAGATTTAGCTCTGAAATTAATTTGAGAAATATTTTCAATCGGAAGAATTTCAAGTATATTATATTCAGTTTCAAAATCTTTGATTTTTAAGTATAAAGTTTTCCACCAATTTTTGCTTAAACATTTATTTCCAGTTGCATATGTGAATATTGATATAACTGGTTTATTATCCTTAAACATGGATCTTAATATTTTTTTTCCGTTTTGTATCTCATAGTCACGTAATTTTATATCGATTTTTGAAATTTTATTATTTGTTCTATCTAGTTTATGTTTAACTAGATATCGAATGTTGTAAATAGGATTTTTTGCGTTATGATTATAGTCGTTTATTAAGGATAATTCCTGGTTAAAAACATTGTAAAATTTATATTTAGATTTAGAAATTTTTACAGCTATTTTTCCTGATGATGACACCCTATTTGCGTTAATTGATATGTCATAATTATGTTTAAAAATTGTTAACCAGCAAGAGAAATAATTTACTAAATCTTTGAATGGTTTTCTGGGTAGCTTAATAATTTTTGAAACCACTGAGTAGTTTTCAAAAACCTCATCTCCTATGTTTCCCTTAAGAAATAAATGAATCTTTGCATTTGGGAAAATATCGGTTAATTCTTTTATAAGAGGTAATAATAATAGATTGTTTCCAAGCCTATGGTTTGGTCTACAGACTAAAATTTTTTTAACATTAGAAATATTTAAATTGAATTTTAAATCGGTATTGCCGTTGTGAATAAGGTATCTTGAGAAAAATCTATTAATTTTCCTTCTAATGTAATTGATTCTACCCTTCGGATTCAAATTTATTCAGGTTTTTTAAAATAAACCTGCATATTTCTATCATATTTGCAGCACATAGGTAATGCATCATATGAAGACTGATTAGCGGTTGAATTCATAGTTTCATAACCAGATTCATTTATTGCATTATTTAATGCATCAAAATCAAAAATTGAGGAGTCATTGTAAGTAACATCTAAAATTTTTGTTTCAATCCCCCACTCTGCATCAATAACAAAATCCAAATTTTTAACGGCTTTTTCAATTGAAGTTTTACACATTCCACAATTTCCCTTAACTCCAATAGTATAAACTTCAGCGGAAGGCTGTTTTTTAACTTCACCTTCACAAGAAATAAACCACATTATGATTGCACCAAAAATTAGTCCTTTGATAAATGAAACCCATAATCCTTGATAATTTGTTAATCTAAATAATTTAAAGCTTTTTTCAGTATACTTTTTATGCCATTCTATAAAACTCATAATGTAAATTTAATAAAATTATTTTTTGTTTTTTATTGCTTGGAAATTAACACGTATGTTAGTTCTTAATCTTTTCTTGTAATCCTGTGTAAGCCAATCAAGAAAATTATCTGTACTTTTACTAATACACTTAGAATATCTCTTAATAACATAATCAATATCATCGCTCAATTCTTTAACTAAAATAAGAGCATCAAACTCATCTTCACTATTTTCAACGCAAATTTGGGAATGATGATTAATAGCTTTTTCTAAAACAGTTTTTGAAGATTTACCTTTTTTTATAGAATCAACATACGTCTTATCAACATCAAAATACATACAATTTGAATTTGAAAATAGTTTTTTTAATTCATCTGGCATCTCATATTTAAATCTACCTTCAATTTCTTCATCTGATTGAATGCTTTCTAAATAATTCATAGGATTTTTAAATATTTTATGCCAATCTATATCAGAACCCCATTCTCCAAATCTGTAAAAATTATTTCCCAAATCAATTACTTCAAATGTTCTTTTATTATTCGTCAATCTGGATCCCCTACCAATCATCTGATAATATAGGGTCAATGACTTTGTAGCTCTATTAATCATTATACATTCTACACTTGGTTCATCAAAACCGGTGGTTAGTATACTAACTGATGTTAAAATGGCATTTGGTGTCTGCTTAAACCATTTAAGGATTTCAGCTCTTTGCTTTTTTGTTGCTGTATTATCTAAATGTTTGATATTAAAGCCAGCTTTTCTAAATGTATCATATACTATTAAAGACGTATTAATACCATTATTGAATATCAAAGTTTTTTTATTTAAACACTTTTCTTCGTATGCAAGAGTTAGTTTTGATAACATATCGTTGTTAGTATATAATTCTTCTGAAGATTTTACTGTGTAATCTCCGTTTGCTCCAATAATTAAGCTGGTCAATCCAACATTGTATGTGTAAAGGTTTGCACTAGCTAAGAATTTATTTTTTATTAATTCTGAAATCGATTCTCCAACAATTAATTCATCATAATTATCAGTCATAGGTAAGTTTATATTAGAACTTAGAGGGGTTGCGGTAACACCCAAGATAAAAGAAGTACTAAAAAACTTAAATAATTTAGTAAAAGAATTATAATGAGCCTCATCAATTATAACTAAGCCTACGTCAGAAATATCTAATTTATCATCCATAAGCCTATTATTTAAAGTTTCAACCATAGCAACAAAACAGCTATATTTTTTTTGATCTACTAATGAGGCTTTACTATTTACAACTTTATTTAAAACTCCAAAATTATTTAAAACTTTAGATGTTTGATTACATAATTCAATTCTGTGAGTTAATACAACCACCTTTTTCTTTTTAAGTTTTAAATATTGACGAACAATTTCAGAAAAAATTATTGTTTTACCACCTCCAGTAGGTAATTGATATAATAAATGGTAGTCATTTGAACAATCTTCAAATCTTTCAAAAATTTTATCGATTGCACCCTTTTGATAATTATATAAATCTATTTCAGTTTTTAAGTTCATACAAACTAACTCAGATTTGCAAAAGTAATAAGATTTATAAGTTTATCAATAATTTAAAAAGAATTTTATTAGTATTTAAGGAGATTTAAGATTTCTAATTCAAATCTTTCAAAAGGTAAATATTGTTTTTCTAAGTTTTTTTCAAAAGGTATCGGAGTATTTAAGCTTCCTACTCTTTTAACTGGTGCATCAAGATTTTCAAAGCAGTTTTCCATTATTATAGACGAAATTTCTGAGCCTAGCCCACCGAATAAACTATCTTCATGCAATATTATTGCTTTTCCAGTTTTGTTTACCGAATTTATAATACAATTTGTATCAAGTGGTGACAATGTTCTTAAATCAATTAAATCACAGCAAATTGAATTTTTTTCTATAACCTTTATTGCCTCATGCACAGCTAGTCCATATGAAATGACAGAAATATCATCACCAATTTTAATAAGCTTTGCCTTACCAATTTCAATATTATAGTAACCTTCAGTTACCTTTCCGCGAATACTTCTATATAAAGCTTTGTGTTCAAAAAATAATACAGGATTTGGATTTTCAATAGATGATATTAATAATCCTTTAGCATCTTCAGGAAATGCAGGATATACAACAATTAGCCCAGGTGTTTTTGTAAACCATGCTTCATTTGTTTGTGAATGAAATGGACCTGCCCCTACTCCAGCACCACAAGGCATCCTAAGAACAATATCTGCATTTTGACCCCATCTATAATATGATTTTGCGAGATAATTAACAACGGGGTTGAATCCTGATGTAATAAAGTCTGAAAACTGAAGCTCAACAATACTTTTTCTTTTACAAATTGACAAACCCATTGCAACTTCTATTATTGATGATTCACATATTGGAGTATTTCTAATTCTTTCTTTTCCAAATTCTTTAACAAAACCTTCGGATATTTTAAATACACCACCATATTCAGCAATATCTTGCCCCATCATAATTAAATCATCATATTTATTCAATGATTCTCTTAAAGCATCAGAAATAGCATCAACAAATCTTAACTCATTTGTTTTTTCAGATTTATTAATTTTTTTAAATTCATAATCACAATAAACATCATTAAGCTCAAGTTGTATATTAGATTTTAATGGATCTTCATTAAATGTTTCGGATAAATTATTTTCGATCTCCTCGGAAATACTTTTTTTTATATTTCTTATATCATTATCATTTATTATTTTCGAATCCAATAAAATTTTTTCATAGTTTATAATGGGATCTTTCTTAATCCAGTCATTTATTAATTGTTTAGGCACATATTTAACTCCACTTGCTTCTTCATGACCTCTAACTCTAAAAGTTTTAAATTCAACTAAAAATGGTTTAGGATCCTTTCTTATTTTTTCTCTTATTTCTTTAATTTTTGAATAAACTTCAATTATATTATTACCGTCTAATGTGATTGAATCCATCCCGTAACCTATCCCTTTATCAGAAATTTTATCACATTTATATTGTTCATTTGTTGGAGTAGATAATCCATAACCATTATTCTCAACAATAAAAATCACAGGTAAATTCCATACAGATGCAACATTTAAAGCTTCATGAAAGTCGCCTTCACTAGTTCCTCCTTCCCCACTAAAAACTGCTGTAACTTTTTTATTTTTTTTAATTAAATTATGAAGAGCAATACCATCAGCAACTCCTAATTGTGGGCCTAAATGTGAGATCATACCAATAATCTTATATTCAATAGTTCCAAAATGAAAAGATCTATCTCTTCCTTTTGTGAATCCGTTAGATTTTCCTTGCCATTGTGAAAAAAGTCTATTTAAAGGAATTTGACGAGAGGTAAAAACTCCTAAATTTCTGTGCATCGGCAGTATATATTCATCTTCATATAAAGCTTTCGTAACCCCAACCGAAATTGCCTCTTGACCAATACCGGAAAACCATTTAGAAATTTTTCCTTGACGTAATAAAATCAACATTTTCTCTTCAATCATTCTTGACAACATCATGCCAGTATACAAATCAATGTGAACTGAAGATTTAATTTTTGAAATAGAATATTTCATCTCTGTATTTGTAATAGCAAATTATTAATTTTTAACTATATCTTTTAATTAAAAATTAAACATAAAAATTTAAGTTATTAACATTTATTATATTTGATATTAATAAAAAAATTAATAATGAGTCAAATACCTTCAGTAGATTTAAGAGATTTTTTATCAAATGATAATAATAAAAAACATGAGTTTGTTCAATCAATAGGAACAGCATTTCAAGAAATTGGTTTTTGTGCTGTTAGAGGACATTTTTTAGACGATAATCTTATAAAGAGATTATATACACAGATTAAATTATTTTTTGATTTACCTATTGAAATTAAAAGAAAGTATGAGCATCCTGAATTTTCTGGTCAAAGAGGATATGTATCTTTTGGTAAAGAAAGTGCTAAAGGTAGTAAACATGGTGACTTAAAAGAGTTTTGGCATTTTGGTCAATATATTTCTGATGATGAGATAAATAACTATAATTATTTTCCAAACATTATTGTTGATGAACTTCCAGAATTTAACAATGTTGGAAAAGAAGTTTATCAAAATTTAGAGAAAACTGCAAAATATGTTTTAAGAGCATTGGCTTTATTTTTAGATATCGAAGAAAGTTATTTTGATAATTATATTAAAAATGGAAACTCAATTTTAAGACCAATTCATTATCCACCAATTAATGAAGACCCTAAAGATGCAGTAAGGGCAGCAGCTCATGGTGATATAAACCTAATAACCCTTTTAATGGGTGCTCATGGTAAAGGTCTTCAGGTAAAAAATTCAGAAGGTAACTGGATAGATGCAGTAGCCATGGAAAATGAATTAATGATAAATATAGGTGATATGCTTTCCAGACATACCAATAATGTATTGAAATCAACAGTACATAGAGTAGTCAATCCTGACAAGGAACTTTTAAAAAAATCCAGGTATTCAATACCCTTTTTTATGCACCCAGTAAGTAATATGAAATTAAACGTACTTGAGTCAACTATATGTGATGAATTTCCAAAAGCATATGAAGATATTACAGCTGGTGA
>CESZ01025091.1_pt1 | contig 33443 bp, 31 predicted proteins | sample 531081 | NCBI WGS metagenome assembly CESZ01 (sample SAMEA2621260, study PRJEB7988) | marine metagenome | biome: marine biome (ENVO:00000447); feature: surface water layer (ENVO:00002042); material: "saline water (ENVO:00002010), including plankton (ENVO:xxxxxxxx)" | depth 5 m | reverse complement strand
CAAGGCCAAGGTCAAGGCCAAGGTCAAGGCCAAGGTCAAGGTCAAGGTCAAGGTAACCAAGGACAAGGTCAAGGTCAAGGTCAAGGACAAGATGGTCAACAAGGCCAAGGCCAAGACCAAGGATCACAATCTGGACAGGATGGCCAACAAGGTCAAGACAGTCAAGATGGATCACAAGGTCAGCAGCAAGATAATGGACAAGGCCAGCAATCTGGTGGAGAACAATCTGGACAACAAGGTGACCAAACTGGCGACAGTCAGAATGGAAACAACCAGAATGGACAAAATCAACAGCAACAAGGTCAGACCCAAGACTCCAATCAAGGACAACAGGGTCAGCAATCCGATCAGCAGCAAAATCAACAGCTCGAGAACCAAGACCAGAACGGTGAAAACGACAACGATGGAGATGGCATCCCTGATGACTTAGACTTCGATGACGACAACGATGGTATTCCTGACAATCAGGATGCTAGCCCAGAGGATCACGATAACGATGGTATCGACGATGCAGATGATGATGACGATGACGGTGACGGAATAAACGACCAAGAGGAAGTTAATGACGGAAACCCAAATACAGACATCTATGATCATGACAACGACGGTGTTAGAGATAACGTAGACTTTGATATTGATAATGACGGCATTGACAATTGGAACGATATTGGACCGAACGGTGAGGATTACTCACGCGATCATGACAATGACGGTTTGAATGATGGTGTTGACACTGACGATGATAACGATGATATCCTTGACGTTGACGAAAATGATGGCGTAGTAGGCGTTTGGAGATACGATCATGATAACGATGGAATCCAAGATTACATCGATCTAGACGATGACAATGATGGTCTTTCCGACTGGTTTGAGCAGAATGACGGCTGGAGTAATACCGGCCAATTCGATCACGACAATGATGGCGTGCCCGATCATCTAGATGATGACGATGATGGAGACGGAATCTTAGATTCCGACGAAAACAGCGGAATCCTCTGATTGGAAAATTGGATGACTAGATTGTTTTGCTAGCCTGCAGCATATTATGTCAAGCAGCGACAGACTCCCCTAGGGCGCTCAAGTCCTAGGGAGAGTCGCAACCCTTTTCAGAAATCGAATAATGTTGGTTGACTTTCTGACTTTAGTCTATTACTATTAGCTAATCTATTAATAGCTCTGGATATTCTTTTTTCACTAAACCCTCTCGATTTAGCAAATTCTGTTAATTTTTCTTCGTTTGATTTAGATGACTTTGGTAACGGATGAGAATTTACGGGATGATTTGTGAACAATTCTCTAATTTCTTTTAGATTTTCAGGTAGATCAAATCCCTTCTCTAACGAAACATTTTCCATTGTCCCATGCTTTTTAATTAACTTAAGACCCGTTTTAGGACCAATTCCCTTAATCCCTTCATGAAAATCAGTTCCAATCATTATCCCTAAATCTACTAATTGTTGATAATTTATATCATGCATTTCTAGCATATCTTGTAATACAATTTTTTCAGCTTGTAATACTCTTCCGAATTTTCTTGTTCCATGAGAGGTTAGATTCCTAATCATCACAGGTGCTCCATATAGAAGAGTATCCCAATCTTGACTCGCCACGGCAAAGACTTCGCTATTTCTACATCTTACAGCAGCAGCTCCTTCCGCTTCCATTGGCGCTTCTATCCAAGTTACCCCTAAACAATCAAACAACTCTTTTGTCTCAGCCACCATTTCTCTAGTATATTCTGCAGTTTGTGGACCTAATTTCTTAGCCGCTGCCATGTCTCCAGATTCAATTGCCTCCTCCCATTTAGAAATGGCATTTATTTTCCTTTCCTTCCTACTGCCCAATGTTTCCATCTTTAGTTGGTGGGGTTTTCCATCGAAAACAAAAACAGGATCTATTCCTTCTTCAATCATAATTGTAGCTCTATCTAAGAATCCCATTAGATGTGCTACTGGCTTTCCATTGTATGATAATGGCTTCCCATCTTGCCCTGTTAGACTTGTAATGAATTGATATGCATTAAGAAAAACATCTACAGCAACTTTTTCACCTTTGAGTTCACTTAAATCGATAGGCTGAGAAGGTGCTAAGTCTCTCAAATTACAGCCCATGGTCTCTCCGCTCCTCGATTGATATGCTATGGTGTACGTCGAGGCATTTAGGGTTGAAGTCCTACACGCGTGAAACATAGGTGTTGTAATGTCCCGAACTCTTCTTCTTGGAAGTGGCTGGCATCCTCCTTTATTTCGTTCAGAAATTAAAGCATTATTTGGAGAAATAGAAGTATTACATCCAAGAGTAGTTTTACTTGAAGATTCAATAGATGAAACTTTTCTTAATAGAATCTCTAGAGCTGCTTTAGTCGACGACTTACTGTATTTCGGCGGATATTGTTATGGTTCAGACTTTTCCTCAATAGTTGATGAAATTTCCGATTGGTGTAAAGAACAATTATCTCCCGGAAGTTTTGCAGTACGGAGTAAGAAATTGGGCTCAGGTGTAGGTAATATTTCTCGAAGAGATTTAGAAAAAGAAGTAGGTGCAAAATTATTTTCAGAAATTAACCCAGTTAATCTTCACAATCCTGATTTTGAAATTGTAATTATCGTTGCGGGAGAAGTTGAAGGAGAAGTACACAGAGACTCATTTCAATTTGATCCTTGTATTATTTGGGGGATAAGAGAGAAAAATTGGGATAAATCAGATTATCTTGGCCGCCAACCAATGGAAAGACCGTTTTTTAAGCCAATTTCTCTCGAACCGAGATTAGCTAAATTATTGATATCACTTGCGCATAAAGAGGAAAATACTCCTCAAAATTTTATTGACCCATTCTGCGGTACTGGAGGTATAGCGATAGAGGCTTTAATTCAAGGAATGGATATTTTTGTCAGTGATTTAGATCCAACCATGGTTCACGGAGTAAAGAAGAATTTATCTTGGGCTATTGATGGCAGACAGAATTTAATCAGAGTTGAAAAATGTAGTGTGAAGGATATTGCTAATTTATGGGGTCCGAAAGAAAATAGTATATTTGTTTTTGATCCACCCTATGGGAGAAATGCTTGGAAATCAGACGACGGCTTGGAATTATTTTTTTCTGCGCTTGAACAGGCCCTAAAGATCGATGGAAATTCTGTGATATCTACTATGTTACCTGCTGGCTCAGAATCACTTGAGAATAATCCAGATACCGATTATATTGTAATGGGTCATCCATGGAGTGAAATTGAAAAACAGATTAACCAAAGAGGGTGGAGAGTAAATCTACGTTCTCCGGTCAAAGTTCACAAGAGTTTAGCACGCATGGTCATTGTTTGTCATCCGTTGCATTGAAATCAGATTACCCTTGCACGACTAATTACATGGGCTGTTAGTTTAGTGGATAAAATGGGGCGCTTCGGACGCCTTGCCCCGGGTTCGAATCCTGGACGGCCCACCATTTAATGACATCTATTTGACTATAGATTATATTTCTGCTTTTTTTCTTTTTTTAATTTCCTTGAATATTATTCTTGAAAAAATCATTGAAAAACCTAAGAATAGCCACCAAGGGATCTCAGTTTCTTTATCAACGAAATATGTTACAATTAGTATGCCAAAGCCATAAAATGCTCTGAATATTGAATAAGCGATGAATGATTTAACAATTTTATTATCAAGAAAAACCTGAATTTTTGAATCATTCATTAGTTTCTCTCCCATTTAGTAATGACATCATCACCCATCTTTATCTCTTCTTTCAAGACTAATCCTGCTTCTTCTAGATGACTTTTATTGAAGTAGTCTTCATTTTTTGCATCCAATTCTATTTGAGATACACAAAGATGGGCTGAGTCCACTAGCTTTTGTTCTAGGAAACGTTTCCAAGTATCCAATCCTCCTTCAACTAACAAGGTTTGAACTTCTAAATCTCCTAAGTAATCAAGTATTTTTTTTACATCAACTTCTCCATTTTCTGAGGGTAAAATAATCCTATTGACATGATCATAATCATTGATAGAATCATATTTTTTGGTATTAATTAGATATGTTTCAGCATCTGGAATTATCATTAGGTGACAATCTGGAGGAATTCTATTGTTTGGATCAATCACTACTCTCTTTGGAGTAATGTCACTCATGGACTTTTTTTCTCCTCTCACAGTTAATTTCGGATTATCCCTAATTACTGTATTTACTCCTACGATTATCGCCATGGAATCTCTTCTAATTTCATGAACTAATTTCAATGATTCCTTCGTAGAGAATCTAACGGCAGGTTTACCTGGATCTCCATCTATTCTTCCATTACTATCTGTGGCGGCCTTTAGTAGAACTTGTGGCCTTCTATGTTCACACCAATGCATAAATGCTGACATTTGGTTATTACATTCTTTTTCAAGTATACCAACTTCAACTTCCATCCCTTCCTTTGAAAGTGCTTCAACTCCTCCTCCTCTGACTGTAGGATTTGGATCTAATGTACCAATAACGACTTTCTTCACACCCGCCCACATCAAAGCCTCACTACAAGGAGGAGTCCTTCCGAAGTGGTTACAAGGCTCTAGCGTTACATATGCAATAGAACCTTGAGTTTCAACTCCCCTTGATTCAGCATCTGCGATGGCCATTTGTTCTGCATGGAGTCCTCCAAGATGATCGTGCCAACCTTCGGCAATTATTTCTCCATCTCTAACTAATACACAACCAACTAAAGGATTTGGACGAACTGAAAAACGTCCATTTTCGGCTAATTCAATTGCTCGACGCATGAAAAACTCGTCTTGCACCTGGCTCCCTCATAGCGCTGGAACTATTCATTATACAAGATTCCTCGCTTTGCGAGCATTCAAGTCTCAAATCCTCTCTCAGACAATCGTGACACGCATTGCATGTATCATCAATCCAAATGCTAGAGACGGTAAGGTAGGGAAAAATTTTCATAAGGTCGAAGAATCTCTAAAATCTTCTGGAATAGATTTTGAGATTTTTATGACCACAGGGAAAGGGCATGCCATTGAGATCTCTAGTAATTTAAGAGATAGTGATTACGATTTAGTGGTAGCAGTTGGAGGAGATGGAACTGTTCATGAGGTTGCAAATGGTATTCGTGGCTCTGATATGCGACTCGGAGTTATACCAATGGGTAATGGTGATGATTTTGCTAGATCAATTGGAATTCCTCTCAATAACATAGAAGGAGCAATATCAATATTGAAGGACGGAGTGGACTATTCCGTAGGAGGAATAAGAGTTGAGGGGCTCAAAGCTCCAGAATATCCAGGCATTCCCTCTCCGAAACACTATCCAGTAACTGGTACCCCTTCTAGTGAGGAGAATCTTGTACGTTGGAGTTTTCTAGAGTGTGATGGAGGAGTAACTTCCTCGATTAACAGGATGAAGGATGAAGGCCAATTTTCCTGGATAAGTGGTCAGAAGAAATATACATTCCTAGCAATCAAGGCCATATTAGGCTGGAAGAGTCAATTGGCATGGATCAAGGTTGATGATGGCCCCGGACGGAAAGTAGACCTTACCGGACTTTTTGCTATGATGCAAGCAGAAACATTCGGAGGAGGCTATCAGGTAGCTCCAGGAATGCATCCTTTTGGAGACAGTTCAAAGATCGTGCTGGGTTTCGGGCTTTCGAAAAGTCAGATGCTCAGAGTAATGGGGCCTTTGGAGAAGGGTAAGCATGTGGGTAAGTGGGGTAAGATAACCATGGAATCTTGTAGAAGTTTTGAGATCAATGCTTTGGATGGAGATGGTAACCCAACAAAAGAGCATGGACATGATCCTCCTCTGTTCATCAGTTTAGATGGCGAGATTTCAATGACTACTCCAGTAAAATTTGATTTTCATACCAATGTCCTGAATGTTAGAGGAGGAACAGATCCTCCTAACTTCGTTAAGAATGGATAATTTATGGCGCCGAGAGAGGGATTTGAACCCCCGCGTCCAATGGACAGTGGATTTCAAATCCACCGCAATACCGGGCTATGCGATCTCGGCCGTGTTCATCGAATCACCCATCAGAGATGAACTTTACAATCATCAACTGTAAAATCCAGGTCTACACCATTCTGGTAATCCAGTAGTTGATTCTGGGTGGGTTAATCCGATGAATAGTATCATTACAATTATGAAAAATGCAGGAAATAGGGCTGTCAGAGTAAGAATTTTTGAGTCCTCATCTCCCCATAAATGCATGAAAATTGCAGCAATCATGATAAATTTTGGAAGTCCTATTCCTACTAGTATGAAAAGTGTTAATTCTTTTTCAGTGTAGCTAAGTCCTGTTGCTTCAGGTGATAAATCTAAACCTACTGCTGCTACTTCAATCAAAGTAAGAAGCATTAATCCAAAGAAGTTCATCCAGTACAAATCTTTACCCATTATTGTTTTATGTTCTCCCATTTTTTCACCTCAATATAGATAGAAGAATGGGAATACAATTACCCAAACTAAGTCAACAAAGTGCCAGTAAAGACCGAAGTATTCGATAGATACTGCATTCTTTGGAGTGTAACCACCGGTCCAAGCTTTGTAAGTCATATAGGTTAATCCTACGATTCCTCCAAAGACGTGAACTCCATGTGTTCCTGTTGTCACATAGAAAGTAGATGAACCTACAGTAATATCTGCAAGCATAGTAGCACCTGTTGCTTCATCAACCCAATCATGATGATGATAATGATCTGCATGGATAGTATATCCTTCTGCTACAAGCGATTTAATGTCATGTTCATGAATGCCTAGGAAACTAATTTCTGGCACATAGAAACCAATAAACCATTCAATCATCTTGAGAGTTAAGAAAATCACAGCCAATAGCCATGTGCTAGCTAGGTATCTAGTTACAAGTTTCTTCCTTCTAACTTCATCAATTTCTCCTACTGGTTTACTAGCATATCTCAGAGCCTGCACTATTGTGAAGGAAGATACAATTAGAGCGAAAGTATTGATTGCTCCAGGAGCAATATGCCACCAAGATGATGCAATAAGATGACTTGCAGGCTCAAAGCAAACTAAAGCCTCACCAGTTTCAAGAGTATATCCTTGCTCTACCCAATCTCCTCTTTCAAAGACGGTCTGACAGTTCTCAAGACCAGTCCTGTATCTAATATAAGTACTGAAAAGTGATGTAAAAACCATCATCTCTGACATCAGGAATACCCACATTCCAACTTTACGAATTTGAATATTCTTGAACGGCACTCCAGTCGCCATAGGCTCGTAAGTTCCATCAAAAGACATATCTTGCCTCCACCATATAATTAATCCAAATAGAACTACAAGTAATCCAAACATCACAATCGGAATATAACTTGCATCAACCACATCATTGTTGAAAGCATTAGCAAGCATAAAGAGGAATATTCCAAATCCAACACTCATGATTAACGGTGACCATGAATTGTGTGGTGCGCCATGGTCCCAGTGATGTGGACCCCATGCGCTTGGATGATGGTCATCATGTTCTCCGCTCAATTTTCCACCTCCTCTTTATCTGCAACCATGAGTCTACTAAACCATTCCGCGAGTTTACTTGGTTCATGTGCTATATGTTCATTCGCATCTTCAAGAGTTGGTAAGCCATGCCATTCTCCATGCTCAAATTTACCAAATGAAGGTGTGGGTGGAGGAGATTCTGTCATCCACTCAAATGACCATCCTCCCCACGGATCTGCGGGAGCATCTTTACCTCTAACAAGTGATATTACCACATTGATAATCAGTAAAAAGTTGCTGAAAAAGAATAGTACTGCAGAGACTGTGATGAACATATTCCAACCTGCAGCTTCTGGAGGTAGTGCGCCAATGACAGCTTCAGTAATCACCTCACCATCTACTCCTCTAACTTCATCCACTGAAATGAAGTATGTGTGGTGTCTACGTGCCATACCCCAAACACCTAGTCTGTGCATAGGCCAGAATACTCCATTATAAGTTATGAAAGCAGTCAAGAAATGCAAAACTCCTAGCCTCTCATCTAACATCTTACCACTCATCTTCGGGAACCAGTAATAGACTCCACAGAATAGTCCGAATACAGTACCGCCAACTAATACATAGTGGAAGTGAGCAACTACGAAATAAGACTCATGGAAGTGTAGATCCATTGCCATTGATGGGAAGAACATACCGGAAATACCTCCTAATGTGAATGTGACTAAGAATCCTAATGCCCAAAGAGTATGCGTTCTGTAAACTAACGAACCACCGTTCATCGTCATTAACCAATTAAATATCTTGATTCCGGTAGGTACGGCCACAAGCATTGTAGTTAGCATAGTGACGAATCTTAGAGTTGGATCCATACCTGAAGTGAACATGTGATGTCCATAAACGATAAATGACACAATTCCAATCCCTGCCATTGCATAGACCATTGAACGATATCCAAACACTGAACGTCTAGCACTTGTTGCTATCACTTCAGAAATAATTCCAAAAGCGGGCACAATCACAACATAAACTTCAGGATGCCCGAAATACCAGAATAAGTGACTCCAAAGTAAAGGATCTCCTCCTGAACCAGCATCATAGAAAGCAGTTCCAATTACTCTATCTAAATAGACCTGTATTAGTCCAACACCGAATGCTGGAATCGATAAGAACAGCATTAGATTCGCAATCAAAATTGACCAAGTAAACAGGGGCATTTGCATCCAACCCATTCCCTCTGCTCGCATTACTGCAATAGTAGTCAGGAAATTGATACCTGTAAGTGTTGATGATGCAACTAGCAAAATCTGACCTGCTACCCACATTGTAGTTCCTGAATGAGCGGTTTCACTAACGATATATGGTGCATAACCTGTCCATCCTGTATCAGCTCCTGTACCTGAGAAAACTCCTGTAAAGATCAGAATCGCTCCAACAGGTTGTAACCAGAAACTCATAGCATTTAATCTTGGGAATGCAAGGTCAGGAGCCCCAATTTGTAGTGGGACCATCCAGTTAGCAGCCCCGTTAATCAGAGGCATTGCTGCTAAGAATATCATTGTAGTGCCGTGTAGTGTGAAGAATTGATTATACTGATCTTGTGTTAAGAAGTCGTTCCCTGGCTCCATCAATTGGATTCTGATTAATATTGCCATAACCCCTCCTATTCCAAGGAAAAAGAAACCTGCTAAGAAATACAATGTACCAACTCTCTTATGATCAGTTGTTGTCAACCATCCAGCCACCCAAGGTGCGAAGTTTTCCCAATCAAACGAATCAGGATTATTTTGATAGAATATGAATGTTAGAACCATCAATAATAGTACGAAGCTTACCACAATTAATGTGGTTAATACCGTGTATGGATTAGCTTGTTGTAGTATTTCTGTAGGAGATGCAACTTGGATACTTATTCGATTCCATTCATCTCCACTTGTACCACCTTCCGGACTTCCCGCATTACCATTTACCGAATTGACATGTAGAATAAACTCCACATTCCTATCATTTGCAGGTGCTGTCCAATCAACAGTCCACATTGTTTGATCATTGCCTGCATCTGTATGGGAAACTTCATTTGGATTCCATGATTGAACTGATACATCATTTACAGAAATCTCTCCATCACTTACCCATAGATTAAATCCTCCTTGATTGATATTAGATGGATCAGCAGGTCCCCCTGTAAAACCAAGAGTTAGAGTATATACCTCTGAGTAATTGTAGGTATCAGGTAAACCATCTAATATTGGTAATACCGAATCACTAACGACGGCACCATGGCAATTACATCCTGAATCTTTTACACCCGCAACTCCTGTTGGTAAAGATGTAGCAGAAGGAACTGCCACCATACCCAAAAGAAGTACTACAAAAATTACTAAAGTTCTAGAAGCTATTTTTTCCTTATTCATTTCTATACCCCCTTCAATCAACTATGTACCGAAACTACCGCAGCCATTACTGAGTGAGCATCTCCACAATATTCTGTGCATAGAATTAGTGATTCTCCAGTATTAGTCATTGGTAACCACATAGTAGTTTTTTGATTTTGTAGTACGTCTTCTTTCGTACTCAATTCTAAGAACCAAGGTGCATGAGTAACGTCTTCAGATTCCATTACTAGTAAGTAGGTTTCACCGGCTTTCAAATTAATTACTGGTTGCATCCCATAACCTTCAACCATTTGACTAGAGACTGCGCACAAGTCGGCACTTAGATTGTAATCTCTCTGACTGAATTCGCTATTCACAGAAGGATTACACTCGAATGACCAAAACCATTGTTGTCCAGTCAATTCAATTACATGATAGCATTCAGAATTCACAAATCCTGTATCTGCATAAAATACATTATTCGAAGATTCGCCCTCTAAACATTCGTCACCTCTGGCTTCGCTTCCAGGTGCAGCCCAAACATGATCTAGTGGAGCCCATGAGATATAAGTTAGATAAATAATCAGTAGAAACGGCAATACAGTCCATGCAACTTCTAATTTTATGTTATCATTATGTCTCGGAAATACACCGACTTTCAAGTCATCTACATTGTCTGCTTTTTCACCATCAGTAGACCTGTATGAAAATGAATGATGATACAGCCAACCGAACGTAATACCTCCAACCAATAAAGACCAAAGAATATACTCGTCCCAAAGTACGTTAAACAGAGGTGATGTCACAGCCATGGTTATCTCGTTTCAATGGGAATGAAACCCACTCATAAGTGTCGCGGATAACACACCTTACTTACTTGCCAGAAACTATCTTAAGAATAACTTCTAAACTAACTCCAACTAGCGCTTGATGAAATGCTATATTACTCGCTTCAAAACTCTTTTTTCCTTCTCTTTTTTGTATGTGGTTAATGGTGTTAATATGATCCGTAAAAAAAATCTTAACACTAAAGAAGAAAGACTTTTTCTCGCTGCGAAAGCAATCAAAGAATCAATAATTCGTAATCTACCAATAGAGGATGGAGGATATAATTGCCCTATTTTAGTTGAGGGGATTAATGATGTGAAATGTCTTAGAGTACTGGGATTTTTGGGAATTATTGAGACAGTGAATAAAGGATGGGATAGACCAAGAATGGTAGCATATTTACACGAGACTTATGGTGCAAAATTAGCTATTGATGGACTACCAAGAATTATTTTGTTAATGGATTGGGATAGAACAGGAGAAGTTCTTCAAAAATCATTCACAAATCGCTTAAATTCTATGGATGTAAAGGTAGACGATAGTCTGCGTAATTCATTATCAAGACAATTCAAATATGAATGTAAAACTGTGGAGTCAATAATTAGTTTTTCAGACACTTTATTAGAGATTATTCCTCAGATTTAGAGTCTTATTCTGGTAGCGATGCGGTTTTCTCCTTTACAGTATTCAATACCAAATGAGTAATCGATCTTTCCACACCATCAATAGATAGAACATTTTTAGATAAATCATCTAGATCTTTTCTATTCTTAGCTCTAGCAATCACCATTGAATCGAAATCTCCAGTTACATCATAAACACCATGAACTCTAGAGTCTTTTGCAATTCTTTCTTGAATCTCAATCAATCTACCTTTCTGTATTCTTAGCCCAATTACTACATTCAATTCCCAACCAATATTATCAGGATTTAGTATAACTGAATAGCCTTTGATTACACCATTCTTCTCCATTCTCTTTACTCTATTTGATACAGTCCCAAGAGAAACATCTACTAACTCAGAGATTTTCCTCAACGAAGTCCTAGCATCATCTTCTAAAACCTTAATTATTTTTTTATCAATATCATCTATCAAGTAATCACTTCATGATGTCTATCGAAGACAGACTATTGAACATTTGCTTGATTCTAATGTATTTTTTTATTCAATTGTATAATTATACACTATTCTTCTTCGGATTCAAGTATGATTGGCAGCTTTCTTTTTGCTCTTAAAACTCTCCTTTCTTGCTCAGAAATCATCAAAGAAACTCTCCCTCCAATCCATACTGGTAGACAACTTTCTTCATTCTCCTCTACTAGAATGTGGCCCCCTCTGATCTTGTTTAATTCAAGGTTTATTTCATAAGCAGGCGGCTCTAAGCCAGTCAATAAATTATCTATAACTTCGCTACTCACAATTGATTTTCCATGTTTTATTTTTTGTATTAATTTTGGTGCTGCTTTACCTGCAATTCTTTCTAATTTTTCATCTTGTAATTTTGCACTAATTAGTCCTAAGTGTATGGCTCTAAGTGGCCTCCACCTTTTTCCAGGAATAAATGTTCGACCACTTCTTTTACTCCTATCAGATTCCCATATTTCTCTTGCTTCAGGAGTAGACCAGAGTATACTTTTTCCTCTTATCCAAAGATTTTTCTCATCCCAACCCAGAGTATCCAGTATCATATCTTCGATTTTACTACTTATTGGTTGAGGAAAGTTAATTTCATCAGGTTTAACTTTCTCTGGCTCTATGATTTTATCAAAATCCACAATTTTCTCAACATATTCTTCTTCTTTCTTCAGAACAGCCACGAAGAATCCTCCCGCTTTTACATCATCATTCCAAATTCTTAAACATTTTTTCAATTCCTCTTTGATATCAATATCAGTAGGAGGTAACATTGATTTAACAATTTTAGAACTTTCAATAATATTTCCTGAATCATCCAATTGGGGCCAATCTGTCATTCCGCATCTACCAGGTAAATCAACTAATTTTTCAGACATAGGGACTAATGAAATTTCTTTAGATAATCTCAAAACTTCTGAAATTACTGCCTCATTTTCTACAGGATCTAGAGAGCATGTTGAATATACGATCTTTCCACCTGGTTTAGTTAGATTAATTGCTTTAAGTAATAATTCTAGTTGTAATTTATGTAATGATTTTCCACCCGATGGTAACCACTTTTTCCAAACATCAGGATTTTTTCTAGTTGTTGCAGAACCAGTACATGGGGCATCTACAAGTATTTTATCAAATCCAGTTTCTGGAACTTTGGGAATAAATCTACCATCGTGATGTGTAATAATTGGAGTAATCGACCCATGCCTCTTAACATTGGCAACAAGAGTATTAATTCTACTACTAGCAATTTCATTTGCCATTACTATCCCACTTCCTTCCAAATGTTCTGCAATTTGAGTTGTCTTCGAACCTGGACTCGCGCACATATCTAGTACCAATTCTCCCGGTTTTGCATCCAATACGATGGCAGGAATCATTGAAACCGCTTCTTGTCTAGTCAATCTTCCAGTTTCATGAAGTGCGGATAAAATTATTTTCACATCTCCTTCGGCTTTCCCTCTAGGAAAAGGTAGATTCCAAGCACTTCCAACTCCTGTAAACCATTCAATCTTAGTTCCTCCAATCTCTTCCAGCCAATTTTCTACCCATACAATATCTTCTCTAAGGGGATTAACTCTTACAGTTTCATTTAATCTTTCAATAGAGTATTCTAGCCATTTCTCAGAATTTTCTCTCCAATTACCAACAGCCTTCAAGAGAACACTATCCGAAGCAATGGTTTCCCATGAGCGCTCGTCTAAGCCCATACTCCGACGGTTAACTAATCACCAATGAATCAAACGGATTAGAGTTGTTGCTAATTTCTGCTTCCGTAAACTAATTTCTACTTGAAAAATAGACTGTAATACTTCTAGATATCAATAATAGTTATACCTTCAAACGAACCCTCGGTAATTGCGGTAGTTCCGCATTTGGGATGCACATGACTAGACTAAGACGACGTATAGCAAAAGAAACAGGAGAGCCGATTAGAACTGATAAGGGAGGAGCATCAAGAAAATTAGAGGAATTATTACAGAGAGCTAGGATGAATGGAGCTAAACAAGGTCCTCTAGTTCCAGTCGAAGCTCTGATTAATGTTGAAAGGGACGAATGGATTTGGCAAGTAGTAGACAAAAGAGTTCTTGATGCATTGAGTCATAGATTAATTTTCCAATCAGATAATGGTTCACGCCGTGAAATATTAATGACTATGGGATTAGAAACTGCAATGGATGCAGCATCATGTATTGTTGAACTAGATGGCGGTTGTGTCCTAATTGAGACTTTAGACCCTTGAAAAGATATTATTTTGAAAGATTTTTCTTAATTTTGTAGAATTCATTGATTCGCGGCGTTGAAATACTAAATGTAGGTCCGATTGACAATGGCTAAGGAGAAGAAGGGTAGTGGAATCCAGCAAGCGGCTGGTCTGATTCGTTACTTCGATGAAGAATCTGAGGACGCAATTCAGATTTCTAGAGGTATGATTTACTTTGCTTGTATCTTCTTCTCAGTAACGATTTATCTCGCAAATCATGGTGTTTTGCATTGGTTAGCCGATACTTTCGGATTTTAATTATTCAGATTCAGTTAGATCTACGAAATCGACTTCATTATTGAGTAGTTCACTTGCATTTATCACTTCATTATTTTCTTTTTGATTTGTTAGAGACTTTGAGATAATATAATCTAATTCTGATGATCTTACCTCGGTATTTGGTTTTGCTTCAATAAGTGCGCTAATGGCTCTACCGAGCGCTCTTTCCACTGCTGGTGCATTTCGATCTAAAAGAGCAGCTCTAGCGTCCTGTAAAGCCCTATTTGCATTTTCAATCAGACTTTTTATTTCTGGATCTGTACCTATTAATAATTTAATTTCATTATCAACAACGTTAATTTCTTCTTCCATTTCATTCCGGGCAAATCTTGATAATTCTCTCCAGCATTCCCCATGTTCATTTAGAGAAGCATTAGTAATTTTTTCAAATTTTTTAACTCTAGTTGCTTCCCATGGATTCCTTCCTAATGATGCCATAATATCATGCACGCATCTAGCTCTAAGAGACAAAGGTCCGATTAATTCAATTTCATTATAGAAGCATTTTGCTAAAAGTCCAAAACCCCAATATGATACACTTCTGATATTAATTTTCAGTTCTCCAGAGGAAGAATTTAGCTCCCATTTCTGCTCATCATATTCAGGTCTTTTAGAAAACCTTGGAGGGTCATGAGGGCCTAATGATCGCAAAGAGACATTAGCAATGTCTCCAAGAAAAACATTACTTGTTTTTCCCTTCCAACCAATATTTCTAAGATAATTATCTTCATCAATTCTCATTTCTGGATCTCCAGAAATAACTTGAGCAAATAATAAACTACGATTTGGATCACAGCCAAGAGGTTTTTTGTTATTACCCGCCTCTTCCACGAGTATCCGTAGTATCATTCAAACATCAACCTACTGATTTCCCAGATGTCATGATAACAACTGCTAAGTCCCTTCAATGAAAATCATAATCATGCCAAGGAGGAAGTATGGTCGTCTGGTGAAAACTGTGGAACGGCCGCCAAATGACAATTGTTCCCGTTGTCGTTCGGGAAAATATTGCCCAATCCCAGGTCACATCGGAAACAATGCAGTTGCAAATCGTGATTGGCAAGGTCCAGAAAATGTTGATAAAAGAGAAAATAAAAAGAATCCAGCAAAAAAATAGTTATTTTATAGAAGGAAAATTTTCTGTAATTTCTTCAGTAATTTCGAAATCATCAGATTCTAGTTCTGTTATACTTGGAGATGATTGTGCTCTGTGATAAATTTCTCTCAATGTTTGATCACCTATTTCCAGGTAAACTCTTGTGGTTGAAATATTTGCATGTCCAAGAAGTCTCTGAATTGTCACTAAATCAGCTCCTCTTTCCAAAAGTCCAGTTGCAAAAGAATGCCTGAGTACATGAGGGCTCAATCTAGTTCTAGGTATGTCAGAAGAATCTGCAATACGGTCCAATAATTTTTGAACTGAACGCGGATTTAATCTTCGACTTCGACTAGAAAAAAACAATGACCTTCTATCCTCTTCTCTATTACAATTCTTTAATCTAGAATTTCGTATTGGCCTCCAAGCATCTAATGCATCTAATGTTGCATTAGTGAAAAGAACAGTTCTATCTTTCTCTCCTTTACCACCAATGACCAATGCAGATAAGTCTTCTAAATCTACATCATCTAAGTCTAAATTACATATTTCAGAACATCTAAGTCCTGTATCAAGCATCATTGTAATAATTGGAAATGCAATTGGATCCTCTGATCTTATAGCGGCTAATCTGACTTTTTGTAAGTCACTTTTTCCTAATGTCCTTGGAAGAGATCTGGATCTAGCTGGTCTTTGAATCCATTCAGGAATAGAGTATCCCATCCATTTCAATAAATGTGTTATTGCTGCAATTCTTGCATTAATTGTTGCAGGCCTTAGATCGCCTATTGTATTCAACCACGAATCAATTCTACCATTTTCAGGATTGATTTTATTGAAAAGTTCTGAAACTTTAATTTCTTTTACTTCATTCCAAGATAATTTATTCTCATTGGGTAGTTTTGTTGTTGTGAATGTTTTTGCTGCAACGACATAGGATCTTATTGTATGTTCACTCTTTTTTTCTGTCTTTAATTGCTGAGTCCAGCATTCATACCAGGGCAAGAATGCTAACCTGTGAAGTCTTTGAGGTAGTTTTTTAGTGTGTATCAATATTTCTGTACTGTTAAGATTTAACTCATTATCTGAGTCTAAAACAACCTCTGAGGTTACATTTTCTTCATTCTGTTTAGTCAATTCCCTCGCCTCATCGTCGCGAACGACGCGCATCCCATGTCCCTAAGGACAAAGCCAAGACTCCATTATTGGACTTGAATGCTTCTCTTCTTTTCATTTTTAGATTACATTTATTATTGGTTATGAGAACAAGCCAACTTAGTAATCCACTCCATATTTCTCATCCACATTATTAGATTGGTAGTTAGTATCTAAAGAGAATCTATTTCCTTGAATTTTTTGTAAAAGTTTGTTTAATCTTTCTGAAACTGCTCCAGCCACATTAACCTGTGAAGCTTTTTCAATTCCTTCTAGTCCTGGACTAGAATTTACTTCTAAAACAAGTGCACCTCTTTCTGATTCTAATAAATCAACACCAGCAATTTCCAATCCTAAAATTCTAGCTGCTTTTATCGCTATTTTTTCAAAATCCGGGTCTATTTCTACTTTTTCTACACTGCCTCCGAGATGGAAGTTGGAACGGAATTCATCTCCATTTGCTCTTCTCCTCATACATGCGACAACCTTTCCGCCTACTACTAGTGCTCGGATATCTTTCCCATGAGATTCTTCGATGTACTCTTGTACCAAAGGCCTCATTTCTCTCTCTAACATTTGATAAACTAATTGACGAGCATGTTGCTCAGTTCTTGCTAGAAAGACTCCTGCTCCATGTGTTCCTTCAGTTGATTTCACTACACAGGGTGTTCCACCAACTCTACTAATTGCTCTATTTGTGTCTTCCCACGATACAACCTGTGCAGTAATGGGAACTGGAATATTTCCAGTAGACATCATCTGACAAGCTATTAATTTGTCTCTACTCCTAGTTATTCCATCGCTAGAATTCATCACAATAACTCCCATTCTTTCAAATTGTCTGACTATAGGAACTCCTCTTCTTGTAATTGAATAACCAATTCTTGGAATAACCGCTTCACATTCTACAGGCCATCCTCGATAGAAAATTTTTCCCCCTCTATCATCAACTATCATAGTTAGAGCAAGAGGGTCCAAGATTCTAACATCCCAACCAGCATTTTCTGCTTCTTCAGTAAGACGTCTTGTAGAGTATAATTTTGGCCCACGGGATAGTATAACTAATCGAGGCCTCATAATTCGCCGCGAACGCCCACCCTTCTTGACTTCTTTGGCTCCGGAAATGGTATTTTTGTACTCTAGTAGCGATTCTTTAACACAGAAGAAGGAAGGTATTGAAAGACTTGGCTCATCGACAAGTCCTGTTATTATGGCCGACGAGGAGTCTTACACGTTCGACTCATTATCAAAAATGATGGTTTTTGACTTGAGAGAAATATGTAAAAAAGAGGAATTACCATCCTCTGGCAATAAAGCGGAATTAATTGTAAGGATTCTTGGCCATTTCTCCTCCGATAATGATAGTGAAGACCTATTTATCGAAGAAGATTCCTCAGAAAGTTTTCCTCAAAAATCGAAAATTGAAGGAAAAGAGGAGGCGGTTCGCTCATCAAAAGATATGGACGATGCTATAGATAGACTGCTTTCTCGTGTTCAAACTAAGGATAATCCTGAAATTGAGGATAATTCTGTAGAAAAAGACATTACAGACGAATCGAAAATAGTTGAAGAAATAATGGAGGCAGAAATTGTTGAGGCAGAAATCATTGAAAAACCTGTACTTACTCATGAAGAACCATCTTTAATTTTAGATGAAGATGATCCCTGGTCATTAGAACATAATCAAGAAAAAATTATTGTTGAAGATACTTCTGAAGAAAAGATAGATCAACCATCAATGACGATAGTATTACCTTCAATAGATATTTTCAAGAAATATTGGCAACAAATTTCTGCAGTATTTATGGTAGTTTTACTGGTAGGTGCGGGTGTAGTTTACTTCCTTTCGGCCGATTCGTCATTCCAAGCAAGACCATTAAATTATGGTGATTCAATGACATTTACTTTGAGTGAAGGAGAGATTATTTTGGATGGTGACGATATGGTCGCATTACTTAGAGATAATCTACCTGATACGGCAATTACAGATGCCTGTAATAGGCTTACTGTAGGATTGGCGGGAACAGGCTCAATCTCTATAGTAGAGGGAGATTTGTCTCAAATTACTCATCCAGTTGACAGACAGTCGTCCGAATTATTAGGTACGATTAATGCCAAAGATGCCTATGGCCGTTCACATTTGACAGTACAACAACAAATAACACATAATCTCGAAGTAGATCTGGAAGGTAAAACATGGAGAGATACTGATATCTGTGGAAATTTGGGTTGGTCATTATCAGGTAACGATTTGCTAATGACAACCAATCTTTATGATGAATTAACTGAAACGAGTCTATTGCGCTCTGAGTCAATTATTTCATTTACTGATGTTGAGGGTGCAACAACAAATGCAAATGTTGTTACTTTTGGAGCTGATGGCTTTGGAAATTTAGATGGAATAGCTCCAATTCTAACATTTCCTCTAGCCCCTATTGAATTACATGACTTTTTTGGTGATATAAAGTTGAAATCAGGAATGACTTCTGAATCGGTTTCTAACTGGAATAATGATTGGGAATGGAGCGTCGGCTCAGAACAAAATACTGCAGATCACGGACTGGTCTATCCTGTAAAAATTTCTCATTCTGAAGTTGAAAGGTGTCTAGGAAGAATGAATATTGACATTCTTGTAAAAAACGGTGTGCCTTGGGCAGTTGAACAAGTAGTTGATATCTTAATTGATAAGGATCAGAGTTCTTCTGATTGTAGTTTTATTGAAAGTGCTGCTACTGATGCGGCTCTTCCGGAAGGAACGCTAACGGTGAAAATGACGATGAGTAGAATAAGCTCAGATTCAGGTACAGAATCTATTTCTTGGGGTTCAACATACGCAGGTAGACCAGGGCCTGGAGAAGACAAACTCAGTACTAATGCAAAGAAAGATTGGTCAACTGCAATGTGGGATGAATCAGAAATCAGGTCGTTTACATTAGAAGACGCTATTAGCTGCTTGCGTGCAAATCATTCTAATCGAGACATTACAGTAGCAATAGATAGCGATGGATATATCTGGCAATCTGTTTACTCATTAAATGAAGTGGAAGAATGGAATCTCTCATGGGTTCGTTCTGATGAAACATCTGGTTGGGCAATAGTCAGACAATCAGATAATGGTTGTTCATTCGAAGATGAAGATCGTGATGATGGTGAAGTAATCTGGAATCAAGATGCAATTCCTTCAACTCATACATTGAAGAATCTTGAATCTCGTGTACTTGATTCTAACAGATATCAAGACTTATCTGTATCTTTGGGTGAAAATCAGTGGTTAGAAGGAAGTAGTTTTGGATACAGACTTTCAGTATCGGAAGATAGTGATTTTCTCTCTTTTCTACCTGGTGATTTTACTGAAGGAGAAGTGACAGTGGCTGGAAGTAGGGAATGGACACAATCTAATCGCAAGCATAACATAAATTTTGCAATGGATGCTCAAACAGGAAGGATGCTTGCCTGGGCTGAGATAATTGGCCAACCTTAGATCATCTAAAATTAGTAATCTTGTAATTATTTCAGGCGGCACATTCAACTTCCTTCTAAGCGCCGAAGGCGCTTGTATGTCTGCTGATGATGATAGTAATCTTCCGGAGGTTGAGAAGATTCCACTAGTAATCGACGCTGAATTTACAGAAGAAGATGAAGTTCAAACTACAGAAAGTAGTTTGAATGAATCTTCTCATCAAAGAACAACTAGACCATTGGATTTACCCTTTCCAACTCCGACACCTGATGGTTGTGCAAGAGTGATTACTGTAATTAATCAGAAGGGAGGAGTCGGAAAAACAACTACTGTGATTAATATCGCATCTCAACTGGCATTGAGAGGTCACCGTATTTTAGTTGTAGATGCTGACTCTCAAGGTAATTGTGCGACAGGATTAGGAGTAGATAAGAGTAAAGTTCAGTACACAACTAGAGATCTAATTCTTTCCCCTGAAACTGCTATTTCTGCTCGAAACGCTACCGCTGTAGATGGTCTACATATGATTGTTGGAGATAGAAGTCTAGTAGGATTGGAACAGGAAATGTTGAGGCAATTAGGCAGGGAAAGAAGGTTATTAGAAGCCTTAGAACCATTACTTCCACATTATGATATTGTAATAATTGATACTCCTCCCTCATTGGGATTGGTAACAATAAATGCTCTTGTTGCTAGCAATGGAGTATTAATTCCAGTACAAACAGAATATTTTGCTCTTGAAGGTCTTGCAATGTTAGCCGGTACTATTAGAGAGGTCAGACATTTACTAAATCCAATTTTAGGTGTTGATGGAGTTCTACTTACAATGCATGCTAGTACTCTTCTTAATCAACAAGTGGCTTCAGAAATTTTTGAACATCTTCCAGAGTTTGTAATTCGGCCAGCTATACGTCGTAATATCAAACTAGCAGAAGCACCGAGTCATGGTGTACCAATACACTTACATGATCCAAATAGTAATGGCGGTAAAGATTACCAAGATGTTTCTAGTGAACTGGAAAAAAGATGGGGACTAAGATAATGTCATCTAAAGGCCTTGGAAGAGGGCTAGAATCAGTAGCAGAACTATCTAAAGAAGGTCCAGATCTTACATCCTTTGTATCTGTATCAAAGTTACCAACTGATTCTCCAAAAGTAGCAGTTCTTTGGATGATATTTGGAAGTATATCATTTGGAACTATGAATGCATTGGTAAAATGGACATCACTGAATGCAGACGTATGGATGATAATTTTCGTTCGTTCACTTGTAATTGCTGTAGTAGTAGCAATTTTTACTCGATTTCAAGGTATAAGTCTGAAAGTAAAAGATCGAAAAAAGATGTTTTTACGATGTCTGACTGGACTTATTGCAATGTTACTATATTTCACAGCATTATCACTAATTCCAATTGGTCAGGCAGTGACATTACAGTATACTGCTCCCTTATTTGTTGCACTATTTTCAGGTCGATTAATTAGCGAGAAAGTATCTTCTTCAGTAATCATTCTCTTACTTACTGCTTTCATAGGAATAGTTTTGATAGTTTCTCCAGATTTAGACAGCATTGACTCCAATGCATTGCTTGCTTTAGGGTCAGGATTATTTGCTGGTTTAGCGTATATTTTTGTTCGTGATTTAAGAAAAACAGAATCTCCCTCTTCTGTAGTATTTTGGTTTGCAGCTTTTTCTGTCTTAGGATCAATGGTCCAAGCGATTCCTGACTTATCTTCTCTATCTATGGAAATGATCGCGGCTTTAATTGGTATTGGTATTGGTGCTGGTGGTGGACAGGTGGGAATTACAATGGCGTATCACAAGGCAAATGCAGCTTGGGTCAGTGCTTTTTCTTATCTTACTGTGATAATAGCAACAATTTATGGTATCATTTTATTCGATGAAATACTAACTCTGAAAATCATTATGGGTGGGTTAATGATTATAGGATCAGGTATTGCATTGGTATTCTTTACTCCTTCTAGCACAGAAAATCAAATATCTTAATCAAACCATTCGGAGATTTGGTCAAGATTTTTTCTTGTAAGATTGGGTACTTTGGCATTATCTGCAGGATACCCTACTGGCATCAGTAACATTGCATGCTCGTGTTCAGGTCTATCTAGAATATCTCTTAGAAATTTCATTGGTGATGGCGTATGTGTAAGAGTAGTTAGTCCCATGTTCTGTATAGCAGCAATAAATAAACCGATTGCAATTCCACAAGATTCTTGAGAATAATAAGTTGGTGAAGTTTCTCCGTTCGGGCGAACTCTTTTTGATTGTCTAAATACAACGACTACCCAAGGCGCATCAGTAATATGTTCCTTGATATAATCAGTACCCAAAGGTCGTAACAATTCTGCCCATGCTTCTGGCATTCTTTCAGAGTATGTCTTCTTTTCTTCTTCCTCAGCTGCTTTACGAATTTTCTTTTTCAAATCTTCATTTGATATCGCAACAAAAGTCCAAGGCTGTAGATGGGCACCGGATGGTGCTGTACCTGCAGTTTTAATGGCTATTTCAATTAATTCACGAGGAACCTCTTTCTTTGAAAAATGTCTAGTAGTACGCCTTTTTTTCATTATTTCAAAGAATTTAGATGCATTTTCTGACATCTTATCAAGGGTCATCTGAGAGAATTCTAAATCAATGAAATCAGATTTTTTATCATTCATATTTTCCCTCTGATCGTTGTACAATAAGCGCTGCAATAATTATTGACGATAGTGCTACAGAAAGAATAAATCCAGGTAAACTTTCATCATCTTCAGTCATACATGAAGTATCATTCCCTCCCCACTCTTCTCCATCATACCAACAATCTGACCATATTTTCCAACCAAATCCTGTTTCTGGAACTCTGGTGACTGAATCATTATTATCTACTTGATCAATTCTCCAATTCAAATAGGTTGCTTCTTGATCTACAATTACCGCTGCTGTCCATGTTTCATTGTCCAATGTATTCATTTGGATCGTTTTCGGAGGATAGCAAACACCAGAATTAATGCATACCTGAGTTATCCAGTTAATATGACTTAGATTAGTAATTTCATTCTTCAGAGTTAATGAAATAGTAAACTCCTGATTTGCATAAACAATACTGTTGTATTCCATAGATTCGATATCCGTTCCATCTAAATTTGCTTCCTCATTAATTCCACCATCAGAGGCAATAACATTTGACGCTAAGAGAGCCGCTAAAACCAATGCCAGCAGTTTGTGCATAACTGTTCGTAGAGATTATTACAAATGAATCCTATTGATTCATGTTTCTAGTTCCCAAAGTTCATCACCAACCCAATGAATTGTCTTAATCGCCTTTCCCTTGGTCATTTCTATCATTTCATTACCACTAACTAGAGCCATACCAATTGCTAGAGGCTTCCCATGTTGTTGATCTCTAATCCACATTAAATCACCAGGCTCTATATCTGGATCTGCCAGATGTATACCCGCCCCCATACAATCGGCTCCATTCATTAGAAAAGGAATAGCCCCATGATCAACGGCTGCCCAACTTTTTTCTATATTCCAAGCCAATACTCCTCTGATTGTTGGATACCATAATTTTCCTGCATCAGTTTGAATTTGAAATGCTAGAGGTATTTTATCAACTAAAATCAAATCTCTTTCTTGAAAATGCCCTTTTTCTAGAAATAAATTAGGAAAATTTAGCTCGATACCAATTGTTTCAGAAAGTTCTTTCATTTCTTTACGAATTTGTTTCCACCTTACAGGCGTCCTCCGCCTAATCCTCTTCTCGCTCACAATTACTTCTAAGAGGATAATGTCTATGAATATACTTTATTTTAGTTACACAAATCATGTTTTTTACTATTTATTCTGATAGAATTCACTAATTTTCTGTTTGCTGGTTAATCCAATCTATTGAAATAAGGGCGGCAAGTCGGCGGCTTGCATGGCAAAGTGGCATGGTATATCTCGACGCAAGGCAACTGGCGGACGCTTGAAGCGACCAAACCGTTATCGTGGCAAGCGTAGGACAGAGATTTCCAGCGAAACTCAGTATGCTTTCGTAGGTGATGTTGATGCATCTAAAAAGTATAGAAAGAATGCAGGATCTCAAACTGTTAGAGTTACATCAGCACATACTGTAAATGTTCACTCTAAAGATGGTAAAACTACTCGTTCAACAATCTCAAACGTTCTAGAAAATAATGCTAATCTTAACTTCGTTAGAAGAAATATAGTAACAAAAGGTGCAATTATTCAAACAGAGCTTGGCAAAGTTAGAGTCACCAGTAGACCAGGTATGGACGGAGTAGTTTCTGGCGTTCTTATCGAAGAATGATTCAGTCGAAGCCCTCAAGTTTGCCGAATAACGCGGAGAGAGCGGTAGCATGACAGCGGACAAGTCGAAGATGACTCTCTGGACTAGATATTTTGATTCTAAACTATCTCGCTCTGAGGGTCGTAGAGTTCCAAAAGAAGCTTCAATTCCTAGTCCTAGTCTTGACTCAATTGTTTGGGCCGCAAGAGATGTGGGTCTTTCGAAGATGAAGCGTGATATTGAAGCTAGTCATCCTTCTCGTCCACATCTGAAAGAGGGTAGACTTATTCTTTCTACTAAAGAAGCTACTTCGGTTACTAATTCCAGTTCTAAAGAAGGAGTTATGCAGAGTATCGGACTTCGCCTACGTAGTCAGTATATTGAAGCAAAGAATGATGAGAGTCCTAAGAATAAACCACAAAAGAAAGGTGATAAACAGGTTCGCTCACAAAGAAAATCATTCAAGGGTAAGAATACTGGACAAAGGAAGAAACGTTTTGGACGTAAATAATCAAACTTCTGGAGTCCACCCGAATTTATCTTCCACTCTTCCATTCATTATATCAGTAAGTGCCGTGTATAATTCCTGAGTAATCATGCCAATTCCTCCATCACTGTAATTGGCGATTTCCCCGCCATGTTCTATTGAACCAATAGGAGAAATTACTGCCGCAGTACCTGCACAAAAAGCCTCATCTGCAGTCATTGCAAAGTTAACATCAACTTTTGTTTCTTGAACTTCATAACCAAGTGATCTTGCCAATTCTATCGTTGACATTCTAGTAATTCCTGGTAAGATAGTACCTGTAAGTTCGGGTGTGTAGATTATCTTGTCTTTAACGCAAAAGAAGTTTGCAGCCCCAACTTCTTCGATATATCTATGATTTACTGCATCGAGATAGATAATTTCTGCATATCCTTCTGATTTTGCGTTTTTCGATGGCATCATACCTGGTGCATAATTTCCAATTGCTTTGACACCACCAGATCCGCCTGGAGCTGCTCTATGATATTCATCTGAAACTTTCAAAGAAATCGGATTCATACCGCCCTTGAAGTATGGCCCTACTGGAACTGCATAGATTAAGAAAGTGTATTCTGGAGCAGGAGCTACTCCTAGAATTGGACCACTTCCAAAAATCAAAGGTCTAATGTATAGTTCTCCTCTTCCGGTGGGTGGTAACCAACGGATATTTTCGTCTACTACCTTCCTTACAGCTTCCAAAAACATTTCTTCTGATACAGGTGGCATTCCCAATCTTCTACAACCATCTGCTGATCTCCTTGCATTGTGTTCCGGACGGAATAGTAATACTCGGCCATCTTCAGACCTTCTTGCTTTCATTCCTTCAAACAAACCTTGCCCATAGTTGATAACGCCCGCTGCGGGTGAAATTCTCAATTCTTGATAATCTTGCATGATACCATCTTCCCATTCACCACCTTGCTGACATTTTGAAATGAACATTCTATCAGTTTCTGTAAAACTGAATGTTAGACTGTCCCAATCGATACTTGGTTTCGACTCATCTAACATTGTAACGGCCTCAGTTGAATACCTAGGGAGAGGGGACGGCTTTCAACGGTTGTGTTTAATCAAACTCAAAAATAGTATACATGAACTTTACAAAGGTTGGTATGCGAACACTTAATCTCAGGCTTGGGTGTTACATTGGAATGGAGTGAAGAAGCCTGTATTATCTCGGGAGATAATCGTGCTTTACCCGGAAATGTAGGTAAAACTGCGATTGAATTGTGGTGCAGATCAAAATCAGGTCATTCAGTATTATTATTGGTTCATGGATTAAACCCATATCTAGAAATTTCAGATCCTAAAACTAATTCTGATTCTATATCTCCTGTCTTATCTTTAGAATCTGTCTCAGAAGATTGGAGAGTAATTGGGTCTCCTCTTCCAATTGGTAATAAGTTGTATGAAGGAAAGGAAAAGCCTCATTGGAGAGTTTTTGTTAAAGATACAACAATTGTAAGGAAATTGAGAAGTGAATTGTCCGCTCAGGGATGGAATGTAACAAGCTCAGATATTTTATTAGTACATAGATTGCTAATGGATTGTGATTTAGGGCCTCATATCTCATTTTCTGGAGAAGTTCTATGGGCAAATGAGCGTGCACCAAAAGAAATTTCTAGAATTGAAGATGCGGATTTAGCATCTGAGAGAATCAAAGAATTAGGAGGAGCTGGATTGTATCCTGTTGATCTAATAATGTCTTGTAATGTGTCAGATTTGAATCGTGTAGAACCATTCCCCACCCCTTTTGTAACCTTTTCTTATGATTTAGAAACAAGTGTAAAACATAATACAATTCTTTGTGCTGCAGCAGTAATTGATAGAAGTGGTGAGAGAACAATACATGAATTTACAGGTTCTGAAAGAGAAATTATGGAAGGCCTAACAAGATTGGTTAGGGATGAAGATCCTGATTTTATTACAGGTTATAATATTGATAATTTTGACCTTCCTAGAACACAGGAAAGGTCTGAAGAAAATAGCAATTCATTTTCAGAACAATCATCAATGTTTGGTTGGGGAAGAGTACCCTTGACTAACAAAGAAATAGGTACGAAAAAACCAGGACGTAGATTATTCCCCCAAAGGCAACAAAATAGAGTTTGGAGAATTTCTGGTAGGATTCCTCTTGATGCTTGGTGGCAAGCAAGACAAACTTTGAGCCCCCAAAGGGAATCACTTAGGTATGTCTCTAATCTTTTATGGCCTGAACAGGATGATAAGCAGAAACTAGATGTTGATGCAAGTCAAATGGATATAGAATGGGCAAATCGCCCTGAAGAAGTTATGGAGTATTGTGTTAGAGACACAATTTTACCACTGGATATTCTTGAGAGGCTGAAATCAATACCAAGAAAAGAAGCTCTTGCGTCTGTATCTTCCACGACAGTTGAAACTGCATCCGCAGGCACAACAAGTCAATGGATAGATTCCTTAGTTGTAAGACTAGCCGATAGAAATCGTGTTGCAATTCCTATGACTAACCGGACTACGGGTAGAAGAGAGCAGATAGCAGGAGGTTATGTCCATGAAGTAGAACCTGGAGTAAAGAACTGGGTAGCTGTTCTTGATTTCAAATCTATGTACCCCTCTATTATGATATCAAATAATATTTGTTCAACAACCTTAATTCGAGACTCAACTACAGACTCCTCACATTTTTGTTCTCCAATAACTAATACCAGATATTTGTCAAAAGATGAGAGAATAGGGCTAGTTCCTTTACTTTTACAAGATTTAATGAATAGTCGTGATAAATACAAGAAAGCATATTCCCAAGCTCTTGAGAATGGAGATGAAGATGAAGCATTTCTCAACGATCAACTACAATATGCGGTAAAAATTCTTATGAATTCTTTCTACGGAGTTTTTGCTTCTAGTTTTTATCGATTTACGCACGAAAAGTTGGGTGCTAGCATAACAGAATGGGCTAGATATAATATTACAGAGATAATCAATAATTTAGAGAATGATGGTTATGACGTAGTATATTCAGATACGGATTCAATATTTGTGTGCACTATGAGTGAGGATAATACTCCGGCTAAGAAACCAGATTCAGGTAGCGAACTTTTGGCGTGGCAGTCCGCTAAAGAAGAAACTATCAAACTTGGTGAGGAATTGGCAAACCAATTTACTAAAGAAGGAGCAGAATTAGAGTTTGAAACGGCACTCTCAGCTTTTTTTTCTCACGGTGCTAAGAAAAGATATGTTGGCCGAGTAATTTGGCCACGTGAAGAATTATTGATACGGGGATACGAAGTAAGGAGGACGGATTCTTTCAGTATACTTAGTTCAACGATGACTGAAATGTTCGAATTAATCCTCGAAGGTGATGAAGAAGGAGCGATCGATCTAGCTAAATCAGTGATTAGTGAAGTCCAGCAAGGGAAGATTCCTGCTTCAGATTTAATTGTCAGTCGTTCATGTAAAGGAACTTGGGACAAAAAATATGGTAAATGGGTTTTCGATAAAATTTATGCAAATCCTGATAGTTTACCATATGTAAGAGCAGCAAAAGAAAGAATAAGTAGAGGTTTACAATTTACTCCAGGAATGAAAGTAGGTTATATAATTACTAATTCAAGCACAAGTCCGATGGAAGTCAAGGCTTGGTTAGTAGATGAAATAGGGGGAGAACCCCCCAAACCTGATCCTCAATATTACGTCAATCGTCTGGCAAAATCACTTGGTAGAATTACCTCTGCATTGAATTTTGATGAATCTAAATTGAAAGATTATGCTAAGAATCCTTCGACGCAGAAGTCATTATTTGACTTCTAACAATAATTACATGAAGCCGTAGGATTGATGACATATCGATACTACGGGTGTCATGATGGCACGCCTACGAGGACTTGCATTTTTACTCGTTTTATTGATGATTAGTACACCTTTAGCTGGTTGTTTAGACCAATTTAGTGGAAATAATGCTCCAACTTCTACATTCTCTATGAATCCCAATTCTAATGTTAGATCTGGTGATGAGATAACATTCAATGCTGCTGGTTCTTCTGATCCCGATGGTGATTCACTAACATTTACGTGGAATTTTGGTGATGGTAATACTGGTTCTGGACTAACAACAACACATTCTTACGTTCAAGATGGCGAATACACAGTGAGATTAACTGTTAGCGACGGCTCATTAGAAACTACGACTAAAAAGACATTGAACGTCATTGATCCTTCTGCTAGAGAGCCACAGGCTAAGATAAGTGATGATAAGGATGATGATTGTGAGGGCGAATCAGCTCCTGCTGGAAGTTTTGTTCTAGTATGGGTCTGTGAAGAGGATAAAGAAATCAGTGATAGGGAAGTTGAGTTTACTACAAAAATCAACTTAGACGCTTCTGATTCATGGGCAGGATGTGACCCTGATGATTCTGATTGTTATGCGGAAGAGTATATTGTTGAATGGAACTGGGATTTAGATACCAGTTACGATTCTGATAATGATGGTAACTCTGAGAACGATGTTGACGCTACTGGGGAAACAATAGAATGGGAAACACTCCCATCTACTGGTGACCCAATTACGGCAGGTGCTTGGGAAATTAGTTTGACTGTAGTTGACAATAATGGATTATCATCTACTGATGAGACCAAAGTGTATGTCAGTTATCGTGGTGTTTGGTCAGATTTTGAAATCGATCGACGTTTAGGTAATGACCCAATAATAATGACTTGGGAATATCCTCTAACTTATGATTCAGAAACAAATGACAAGATTCGTTATCTAAGAATTAAACTAATTTATCCTCAAGAAGATGATGGCGCTGGTGGAATAACTGTAGATTCTGAAAATATACTTGATATCTATGTTTACAATTCAACAGATGATGAGGTGGCTAACACCTCAGCAATAGGCCCTGATAATAGAGATGCAGGCGATTGTGATTCTGATGATCACTGTGTTTGGATGGTAATTAGTGGCTCTACTGTAAGGGGTAAATTGCCTGGACAATGGACTGCAGACATACAAAATGAGAAAACTCATAACACAGAGATAAAACATTTCATTATTGAACTCGAATATCGATGAACTGCGCCGCTGTTAATACTGTATTTTGAACAGAACAATATATTTATTGTGATGCATGGTTTCAAATATACCTCTACGGTCGGCGGGCTACTTAGAGGTGTATCATATGGGTTCACAATGGGAAGATAAAAGCAAACCGCACTTGAATATTGTATTCGTTGGTCACGTTGACCACGGAAAATCGACAACAGTTGGAAGACTACTATTAGACAGTGGTCATATCGAACAACACGTTATCGATAAAAATGAGAAACTTGCATCTGAGCAAGGTAAGGCTGGATTCGGTCTTGCTTATGTTATGGATGGATTGAAGGAAGAGCGTGAGCGTGGAATTACAATCGACGTAGCTCACAAAGAGTTTTACACTCCAAATTATTACTTTACTGTAATTGATGCACCAGGTCACCGTGATTTCGTAAAGAACATGATCACCGGAACAAGTCAAGCAGATGCAGCAGTTCTATGTGTTGCAGCTAACGACGGAGTTAATGCACAAACAAAAGAACACGCTTTCTTAGCTCGTGTGTTAGGTGTTAAGCAACTAATTGTTAATATTAACAAGATGGATATTAGTGGTGTTGATTACTCAGAAGACAAATATAACGCAGTAAAAACTGAAGTTTCCAATCTATTGAAGATGGCTGGATTCAACCCAGCTGATGTTCCAATGATTGCAGGTTCATCTTTCTACGGCGAGAACATCTACAACAAGAGTGAGAACATGGGATGGTACAAAGGACCTACTCTTTTCGAAGCAATTGATAAGATTCAGATGCCTCCAAAACCAACAGATCGTCCACTAAGACTTCCAATTCAGGATGTTTACAAAATCAGTGGAATCGGAACAGTTCCAGTAGGAAAGATCGAAACCGGTGTTTTGACTTCAGGTAAGACTGTAGTTTTCAATCCAAGTCAAAAATCTGCTGAAGTTAAATCAATTGAGATGCATCACACAGTTCACGCTAAAGCAGAACCTGGTGATAACGTAGGATTCAACGTTCGTGGACTAGCTGCAACAGACATCCGCCGTGGAGACGTTGCAGGATATCCAGAGAGTGCTCCAAGCTTCGTACGTCACGACGAAACATTCGTTGGACAGATTCAGTTAATGGATATTCCAAAGGCTATCGGTGCAGGATACACACCAGTATTCCACTGCCACACAAGCCAAGTAGCAGTTCGATTCGTTGAACTTCTAGAAAACTCGAAGACAAAGGAAGCAAACCCTCCGTTCCTAAAGACTGGAGATGCTGCTCTAATCCGCTTCGGACCTACCAAGCCAATGGCAATCGAGCAAATGGACTCTTTCCCTGAACTTGCAAGATTCGCTATTCGTGACATGGGTAAGACCGTGGCTGCTGGCGTTTGTATGAAGATCGAAAAGAAAGCTTAGATTTGTTGTAGAAAGATTGGTGAGTGAATTAAATGCCAGTCGTTACAACTATCAAGTTAACCGGTGATAATCACAAAGATGTAGACATGGTTTGTGCTACAATAAAAGCAATTTCAGATAAATCTGGTGTTGCACTTCGTGGACCTATACCTCTTCCTACCAAGAAATTGGTAGTACCTGTCAGAAAATCTCCGGATGGAGAGGGTGCAGAGACTTGGGATCACTGGGAAATGCGTTTTCACAAGCGTCTTCTTGAACTTGTAACTAACAGTTCAAAGGATGAGAAGGCATTGAAAGCAATTATGATGATTGAATATCCTGATTCAGTAACTATTGAGCTTTCACTACGAAATCTTGGATAAGACTGTATATTATCTCATAATGCTGCTTCATCTTTAGCTAGGCTACCCATTGGATCCCATGCTGGTAATACTACTGGAGTAGAGTTAAGACCTTCTTTCATCTTCTCAGTTAGATAATCTGTAGGTGCAGCAATTTCAAACATATGTTCATCATACCATGAATCATTCATTGTGTAGAATCCTTCTTCTCCACTCTTTTTAGCACCCCATGAGTTCTCAACTCTCCATCTTCTCGGCGCTCCATCAATAACATCAACTCCTGTGAATAACATTGCATGTGTCATCATTGTTTGGCTATACCTCAGGCGATCTGCTTTGTCCATACCAAATTCTGTTCCATATAATTCTGCGAAATCAAATAATTTAGCGTCCCAGAGTCCTCTTTCTCTATGCATTTGTTTACCTACATCACATCCCATCCATACAGGTAAACCATCTTCCAATAATTTCTGAGTTACATTCTTCATTTCTTGACTTGGTACGTTTAGGTAGACTACTGGCGGCCCTCCAGCAACATTCTGCAGATAATCTACAGTGTAAGTTTGATAGTATTCGTTCCTTGGATCATTAACAATACAAACATAATCTTCCCAATCCATGTCTACATATTCTTCAGCAAATTGTTGAGGTGTCATAGTGCCTTTTCTATGGAACTCACCATCTTTATCTTCCCATTGCCAATCGAATTCTTCTGGTGGAGTTCCCAAATGGATACAAAGAATTTTCCAGATATCTTCCACTCTCTTATCCTTTTGAGCTCTAGCATCTTTCACGGATCCTCCATTATCCAATATTTCTCGTATTTCACTCGCCCCACTTCTTAGAATATCTTTCAGTATGGCATTCATCCAACGTGTACTAGATGAAGAAATACTCTCAGGATACGCAGTTTTCGGAACTAATCCATGTTTTCTAATCAGATTCATTGCCATATTCCATTGCCCTCCATCACCTATTGGATCACCTAGTAGGAATCCAATTGTTCTATCATCTAATGGCCTATCTGCAGTACTAATTATTGCTTCAAAGAAATGATTACTTCTCTCGAATTTATCCCAGAAATGAATATGAGACTGACTAAATTCAAAGTTTTTTACATTTAGCATCTTCATTGTACCAGGTCTGAAAAGATTCAGTGTTGCAAATAACCAACACCTTCCACTACTTTTCTGATTGGTTACTTTCCAGTCATCTAATTTTATTGAAAATGAGGAATCAATACTTTGTACAAGATCTCTGTTCAATGCGACATCTATTAGATTTCCATTCGTTACTGCATTCTGTGCGACTTTAGCTGCTGGGTCGTTAGCAAAATTTTTCCTATATTGTTTTAGTTGATTATTTGTAATTGATTCTCCCATCGGCTCACCTTCGTTAGACTGTATCGGATAATGACGACTCTAAGTCATTACTTCTCTATATCTCAGCATATTCTGCAAAACCAGCAGCAATCAATGTATCAGCCATTAAAGATGAAAAGTTTGCAACTTCACCCGCAGTAAGTTCTATTTCTATTCCATTTTCATCAATAATAGGATCTTCAAGATCTTTTAACATCCTAATTCTCTTCATATCAGAAAGATTTCCAATAGGATCAGGAACTTCTATCGATGTTGCAGACATTGCACCGGTTGCTCTTTCAGGAAATTCATCCATCTGTCTTATCCTATCTTCTTCGTCTAATTCAGGTTCGTTCCATATCTCTTGTACAGGAGTAGGCTGAGAAATGGTTTGTTCAACCTCAATATTTTCCGAATCATTAAATTCGGTTAATGCCGCATTACCTCCAAGACTGG
>CESZ01110287.1_pt1 | contig 33709 bp, 24 predicted proteins | sample 531081 | NCBI WGS metagenome assembly CESZ01 (sample SAMEA2621260, study PRJEB7988) | marine metagenome | biome: marine biome (ENVO:00000447); feature: surface water layer (ENVO:00002042); material: "saline water (ENVO:00002010), including plankton (ENVO:xxxxxxxx)" | depth 5 m | reverse complement strand
CTCTGCAGATTATGTAATTTATGTGATATATTTTTATATCTTTAACATTCAAAATATTAAACAAAAAAAAATGAAAAGATTATTTAGTTTATTAGCAATAGTATTTCTAATGCTTGTACAATCAAATCAAGTATATGCTATTCAAAATATAGACAATGAGATGTCTGAGGTAATTGAGCAAATAGAAGAGCAAGTAGAAGAACTAATGGAAACTCAGCCTAATGTTTTTGATGAGACTCAAAAACTTACAAACAAAATGAATAAAAAATCATCAGATGATGAGAAAGATAAGCCTAACTTCCATACCGTACTTAAAGATAGGTTTATTGAGGGAGGGCCTGCATTCATGGGAATTGTTTTATTATGTCTCATACTTGGTCTTGCTATTGCTATTGAAAGAATTATTTTCTTGAATTTGTCAAGCTCTGATTCAACTAAATTAACAGCTGAAGTTATAAAAGCAATGGATTCAGGTGGATTAGAAGCAGCAAAAGAAGTATGTAGAAATACACCTGGCCCTGTCGCATCTATTTTTTATCAAGGACTTGATAGATCAAAAGAAGGAGTTGAGTCAGCTGAAAAAGCTGTAATTGCATATGGAGGAGTTCAAATGGGAAAACTAGAGAAAAATGTTTCTTGGATATCATTATTTATCGCACTTGCACCAATGCTTGGTTTTATGGGTACCGTTATAGGTATGATTGAAGCATTTGATAAAATTGAGGCCGCTGGTGATATGCAGCCATCTTTGGTAGCTGGAGGTATTAAAGTGGCACTACTTACAACTGTTTTTGGTTTGATTGTAGCAATTATTCTTCAGATTTTCTATAATTACATTATTTCTAAAATAGATGGTTTGGTGAATGACATGGAAAGCGCCTCTATTGATCTCATGGATATGTTAGTAAATAAAAAGAAATAATAGACACATGAAGAATTTTAATCTAAAAAATTTTAATTTACATAGAGATCTGACCTATACAGTAGCCATTCTTTCAGTCTTTGCTATTATACTTTGGTTTGGATTACCTGCAAAAGAACTTGCTGAAGATCCAGCAAACTGTATTAATTGTTCAGCATTTGAAAATCTATCATTTTCTATCCTTTATATTTGTTATGCAGTTTTAGCTATAGCATTAGGTTTTGTATTATTTCATGCTTTTAAGGGTATTTCTTCAGATAGAAAAACACTTGATAATACTCTTAAGGGTGTTGGGGCCTTTTTGATTTTATTCACTATTTGTTATTTAATTTCTTCAGGAGAAGAAACAACTCTAAAAGATGGTAAAGTTCTAGAAGCTTGGGTTTCAAAACTTATTGGGGCAGCATTATATATGTTTTATTTACTCATAATAGTGGCAGCTGGTTCAATGCTATATTTTGGAGGTAAAAAACAATAAATAATTATGGCAAGAAGATCGGCACCAGAGGTTAACGCAGGATCAATGGCTGACATTGCTTTTCTTTTATTAATATTTTTTCTTGTTACTACAACAATTGAGACTGATTCTGGTATAAATAGGCGTTTACCACCAATTGAAGATTCTGAAGAAGATGTAGTTATTAAGCAAAGAAATATATTTACTGTATTATTAAACGGAAAAGACCAACTACTTGTTGAAGATGAATTAATGGATATTTCTGAATTACAGGCTGCTGCAGTTGAATTTCTTGACAATGGTGCTGGTGACGGAAATGACTGGCTTCTATTTGATGATGAAAAACAAAAATGGGTTGAATCTATAAACCCAGTAACCAAAAAGCCTTATGAAGGCTGTAGTTATTGCAAAGGATCAAAGAATCCTAAATCATCTATTAACCCTGACAAGGCAATCATCTCATTAAAGAACGAAAGGGAAACATCTTATGCAGCTTATGTCTCTGTTCAAAATGAGATTATGTCTGCGTACAATGAAGTTAGAAACCGAAGGGCAATTGATTTATACGGAGAATCTTTTCAGGAAATGAGAAATAATTGGAATGATCCCAATCATCCCCAGCACAAGAGCCCACAATTAAAAGAGAAAATTGAGCGAATAAAAAAAGAATATCCTCAAAAGTTTTCCGAAGTTGAATAAATTTAATTAATATGTCAAAGTTTAATAAAAAGAAAAAAGGTGATTTACCAGCTGTAAATACCGCTTCACTCCCAGACATAGTTTTTATGCTTTTATTCTTTTTTATGGTAGCCACAGTAATGAGGGATAATGAATTAAAGGTTATCAATCAATTGCCTGTTGCTGATCAGGTTGAAAAGCTAGAAAAAAAAGAATTGGTAATGTATATTTATGCTGGTAAACCAAACTCAGGATATACATCTACATATGGGACTGAAGCTAGAATACAATTAAATGATAAGTTTGCTGAGGTATCTGATATTCCAGCATTCATTTATGCTGAGAGAGAATCTAAGAGAGAAGAATTAAGATCATACCTAACAACAGCTTTAAAGGTTGATATGGAAACAAATATGGGAATAGTTGGGGATATAAAACAGGAATTAAGAAAAGTCAATGCCCTTAAGATAAATTATACTACAAGAGTTGGAGATGTTTCATTAAACTCTAAATAATATTATATCTCTTTTCTTAACCTAGCAACGGGAATATTAAGTTGTTCTCTGTATTTCGCCACTGTCCTTCTTGCAATTTTGTAACCTTTATCATTCAATATTCTTACAAGCTTCTCATCAGTTTCAGGCTTTCTTTTATTTTCATTTAATACAATTTTTTCTAAAATTTTCTTTATCTCGATTGTAGAAATCTCCTCACCACTAGTAGTTTTCATAGATTCACTAAAAAATTCCTTCAATAATTTTGTTCCATAAGGTGTATCTACATACTTGCTATTTGCCACTCTGGAAATTGTAGATATATCCATTTCTATTTCATTAGCTATATCTTTTAAAATCATTGGTTTTAGATTTCTTTCATCTCCAGATAAAAAATACTCACTTTGATAATTCATTATTGCCTGCATAGTAATCATCAATGTTTGTTGTCTTTGTTTTACTGCATCAATAAACCATTTTGCTGAATCAAGCTTTTGTTTGATAAATTGTATTGCATCTTTTTGAGATTTAGATTTATTTTTTTCAAGCTTATATCCCTTAAGCATTTCATCATAATCCTTTGAAATATTCAAAATAGGGCTGTTTCTAAAATTGAGATCAAGAATCAACTCATTATTTTCGATTGAAATTTTAAAATCTGGTACCACTTGTTCTATATGTTTCCCACCTCCGGAGTATGCTCCACCAGGTTTTGGATTAAGTTTTGAAATTAAATTAATTATTTTTTTAAGCTCGCTTTCATTTATTGAGTGCTTACTCATCAATTTATCAAAGTGTTTCTTTGAAAATTGTTCAAAGGAGTTTTCTATTATATCAATTGCTAAATCAATGTATTCATTTCTATTTTTTCTTTTCAATTGAATTATCAGACAGTTTTGTAGGGAAAGTGCACCAACTCCAGGAGGATCAAAATCTTGTACAACTTTCAAAACATTTAACACCTCATTTTCATCAACATAAATATTTTGGGTAAATGCTAAATCATCAATTATTTCCTCTAGACTTAGTCTAATGTATCCTGATTCATCAATACTTCCAACCAAAAACTCTGCTATCTTCATCTTTTTGTCACTCAAGCTTATCGGTTTTAATTGAGATAATAGATGTTGAGTAAAAGAAATTCCAGCAGAAAATGGAATATGTTTGTCCTCAGATCTAGCAGAATTATTTGAATTCAATTTATATGATGGGGTGTCATCATAATTAATATAATCATCAATATTAATTTCATCTGAATCTTGATAATCTTCTTGTTTATCATCTTTTACATTTTCATCAACTGAATTATTACCTTGTTCAAGAGCTGGATTTTCTTCAATCTCCCTTTGAATTTTTTGTTCAAAATCTAAGGTTGGCAGTTGAATCAGCTTCATGAGTTGAATTTGCTGAGGGGATAACTTTTGCGATAATTTTAATTTTAAATACTGTTTCATATATTTCAAAAGTCTGCATTATGCGGAGTTCTTGGAAAAGGAATCACATCACGAATATTTGACATTCCAGTGCAAAACATTACGAGCCTCTCAAATCCAAGTCCAAATCCTGAATGTATAGCAGTTCCAAATTTTCTTAAATCTAAATACCACCATAATTCCTTTTCGTCAATCCCAGCATCTTTTATTTTTTTGAGTAATACATCAAATCTTTCTTCTCGCTGAGACCCACCTACAATTTCACCGATCCCCGGGAATAAAATATCCATGGCTCTTACGGTTTTACCATCTTTATTTAATTTCATATAGAATGATTTAATTTTTGCAGGGTAGTCATATATAATTACTGGACGTTTAAATTCTTTTTCTACTAAAAATCTTTCATGTTCGCTTTGAAAGTCAGAGCCCCATTCATTAATTAAATATTTAAATTTTTTCTTTCTGTTAGGTTTGCTGTTTTTTAAAATTTCAAATGCTTCAGTGTAACTTATGATTTTGAATTCGTTTTCAATAACAAAATTTAATTTTTCGATCAAACTTAATTCACTTCTTTCATTTCTCGGTTTTTGTTTTTCTTCATTAATACACCTTTCCTCTAAAAATCTTAGATCCTTTGCGTTATTATTTATTATGTATGATAATATATATTTCAAAAACTTTTCAGCAAGATTCATATTCCCATTTAAATCCAAAAAAGCAACCTCTGGCTCAATCATCCAAAACTCTGAAAGATGTCTAGACGTATTAGAATTTTCAGCCCTAAAAGTTGGCCCAAATGTATATACCTTACCCATCGACATTGCATAAGCCTCTGCTTCTAGTTGTCCAGAAACAGTTAAGTTAGTTTCCTTACCAAAAAAATCTTTTTTGAAGTCAATATTACCTTTTTCATTAAGATTAGGTTTATTTAGATTAAGAGTTGTAACTCTGAATTGTTCTCCAGCACCTTCAGCATCACTTGCGGTTATTATTGGCGTATGAACATAATAAAAACCATTATTTTTGAAGAATTCATGTATTGCAAAAGATAAACTAGAGCGTATTCTCATAACAGCGCTAAATGTATTTGTTCTTGTTCTTAGGTGAGCATTTGCTCTAAGAAACTCAAATGAATGTTTTTTTGGCTGAATAGGATAAATTTCTGGATCTGACTCACCTAATATTATACATTCGTCAACCTGAACTTCAACATTTTGTTTAGAGCCTTGACTATTAACTAAATTCCCAGAAATTTTAACAGCAGAGCCAGTTGAAATTTTTTTCAAAAGTTCAAGATCAGTATTTTCATAATCAATAACACACTGAATATTATCTAAGCATGATCCATCATTTACGGCAATAAATCTATTAGCCCTAAATGTTTTTACCCATCCACAAATCGAGATATTTTTATTTAAATATTCGGTAGAATTTATAAGATCACTTATCGAAACTTTATTCATTTCAAATTATTTATTCAAATATATGTTTTTGAAACATAATATTATAATTCCTCCTGATCAGAAAGAATTTTAATTTTTGGTTCTTTTAATACTTTTTCGTTTGCAATAGATCTTTCAAGTGACAATAATAAAGATGGAAGTAACAAAAGATTAGATAGCATTGCCAGTAAGAGAGTTCCTGAAACAAGAGCCCCTAAGGCAACAGTTCCCCCAAAATTGGATACTATAAATACAGAAAATCCAAAGAATAAAACAATAGATGTGTAAAACATACTTAACCCAGTTTCTCTTATTGAATTATAGACAGATCTTTTTATTTGCCAATTATTATCTTCAAGTTCTTGCCTGTATTTTGCTAAAAAATGTATTGTGTCATCAACTGATATTCCAAAGGCAATACTAAAAATTAATATTGTAGATGGCTTTATTGGAATACCAATAAAGCCCATAAGCCCAGCAGTAATTAGTAAAGGCAATAAGTTTGGAATTAAAGAAATAATAATCATTCTAAAATTTCTGAATAAGTAAGCCATGAATAATGAAATTAGCAATATTGCTAGACCTAGAGACCAAACTAAATTATCAACCAAAAAATATGTACCCTTCTGAAAAAGATAGGCTTTTCCGGTTAGAAAAACTTCAAATCTATTAGGTGGTAAAAATTCTTGTATTTTATCATTCAATTCCTCTTCAATTCTTTCCATTCTCTCAATTTTCATGTCTTTCATAAAAGTTGTTATTCGAGTGAATTGGGCTGTACTGTCTATATAAGGCTTGATTAGATCTACATCACCACTAACTTCTGAATTTTTAACGTAGGAAGCTATAAAACTTTCTTCTTGCTTAGTAGGAACCTGGTAATACTTTGGGTTTCCGTTATAGAATGCCTGTTTTGAATATTTAACACCATTTACTAATGAGATGGGAGTCGATAACTCTGGAAATTCAGAAATAGCATTTTGAATTTTCTCTAATTTTCTTATTGTTGAAAGCCTACTAACAGACTCTTTTCTACCGGCATCAATATATATTTCTAAGGGTAGTATTCCGTTAAATTCTTTTTCATAATACATTATATCCTCAAAAAACTCAGTATTTCTTGGCATATCATCGATAAAGCTTCCAGAAATTTGAATATTATTTATCCCAATAATGCTAAGCGCTAGCATTATTATTGAAATTACAAATACTTCAATTCTTTTATTTTTAACAACACCTACCATCCAATTGAGTAAAGTTATTATCCATTTTCTGTTCTGATGTTTAAGATGTTCTTCACCAGGGATAGGTAAGAAGCTATATACAATAGGGATTATTAATAGGCATAAAATAAATATCGAAAGGATACTTAGAGATGCAACTAATCCAAACTCTGATAAAAGCTTACTATTTGTTGTAATAAATGTTGCAAAACCAGATGCAGTTGTAACATTCGTCATTAATGTTGCGTTTCCGATTTTAGTAATTACTTTTTCAAGAGCAATTTGTTTATTTCCATGTTTGTTAAGTTCATGCTGATATTTATTTATTAGGAAAATACAGTTAGGCATTCCAATTACAATGATTAAGGGAGGTATAATTGCAGTTAAAACGGTTAATTCATATTCTAGAATCCCAACAATTCCAAGTGTCCACATTACCCCAATTGATACTGTAAAAATTGCAATTATAGTTGCTCTAAGTGATCTAAAAAATAAAAAGAATATGAGTGATGTTACTATTATTGCCAGTATTAAAAATTTTCCTAATTCAGCTTTGATTGTTTGGGAATATTTTGTTCTAACATAGGGCATCCCAGAAATTCTTACATCAAGATTAAATTCTTTCTCAAATGCTAATACTGCAGGCTCTAGTGTTTCTTTTACAAATAGTTCTCTTTTTTTTGAGTTAACAATTTCACTTTTCAGATTTATAGCGGTCCTAATTGCCATTGATTCTGAATTGATAAGAAATTTATCGTAAAAAGGTGATTTATTAAAAATTTCATCTTTAAGTAATTCAAGTTCAGACTGGGATTTAACAGAATCTTTTATAAAGGGTTCAATATAAAATTGCCTGGTAGATTTATTTTTTTTTAGTTTTTGAAGATCTCCAAAAGCTATTACTGTTGACACATCTTCATGACCCTTAAATTTATTAGAAAGATTATTCCAGGCATTTAATTTATCAATTGTAAAAAGTGTCGAATCCTTTACTGAAATCACAATAAGATTACCTTCTTCACCAAATTTTTCTGTAAATTTTTTATATTTAATATTTTCAGGATGGGTTTCTGGTAGTAAATTTGCCTCAGTATAAGTAAACTTAATATTACTCCAGTTAGTGCTAAAAAAATAAGTTATTGCTGAAAGAGAAAGAATAATTAAAATTCGGTTATTTAGTATAATAGATGAAACCAACTTCCATGTAGAATATGATTTTTTTTCAACTTTAGTTTTTAAATTACTAGAATTACCTTTAAAAGCCTTGATTAAAATAATTGATAATATAATAAGAAATGAAACAAATCCTACAAGAAAATAAGGACTAATCGGAAGTAATTCTTCATTCATGCTTTATATCTGAGCTCTGGTTAAATTTAAATTAAATGACTAATTATAAAGTCATTATTTCACTTTCTTTAATTTCAAAAATTTTATCAATGCTATTAATATTTTTATTTGTTAACTCCTGAATATCTAGCTCATAATTTTTTTTCATATCTTCAGAAAAATCTGTAGATTTTTTTATTTCATTATTAGCTTCTTTTCGGGCATTCCTGATTGAAATTTTTGTTTCCTCTATTTCATTTTTTACTTGCTTTACAAGTTCTCTTCTTCTTTCCTCGGTTAGTATTGGAACATTAATAATAATGTTATCACCATTATTCATGGGATTAAAACCAAGATTTGCAAGTTCAATACCTTTTTCGATTTCAGGCAGTAAACTTTTGTCCCATGGTTGAATAATTAATGTTCTTCCGTCAGGTGTATTAATATTTGCAGTTTGAGATATTGGAGTGCTCGTTCCATAATAATCAACAAAAACACTTGAAAGCATATTTGGATTAGCTTTACCTGCCCTAATATTCAAAAGTTTTTTTTCAAGATGTGATATAGCACTTGACATAGATTCTTTTGCAACATCTAAAATAATTTCTAAATCTTCGTTCATAATTGTTATAAATTTACTAATGTTCCAATATTTTCACCTTTTAAAACTTTTAAAAAGTTATTTTTTTGATTCATATCAAATACAATAATCGGAAGATTATTTTCATGGCTAAGTGTAAATGCAGTTGTATCCATAATCTTTAAACCTTTATTAATAGCTTCATTGAATGTAATCTTCTCAAATTTAAATGCTTTAGAATTCTTATTTGGGTCTTCATTATAAATTCCATCAACCCTAGTACCTTTTAATATAACATCAGCTTCTATTTCAATTGCTCTTAAAACAGCTGCAGTATCAGTCGTAAAATATGGATTTCCTGTACCGGCACTAAAGATTACTATTCTTTTTTTATCCAAATGCCTAATAGCCTTTCTCTTTATATATGGCTCAGCTACTTTATTAACATTAATAGCACTTTGTAGTCTTGTTGGAATCCCGATATTCTCAAGGGTATTTTGAAGTGCTAGTCCATTAATTAATGTTGCTAACATACCCATATAATCCCCCTGAACCCGGTCAATCATATATTCAGTATTGAATCCTCTATAAATATTTCCACCTCCTATAACAATTGCAATCTCGACTCCTTGATCATAAGCAATTTTAATTTCTTTCGAATATTTTATAAGAATTTCTGGATCAATTCCTCTTTTTTTACCGCCAACTAAGGCTTCGCCAGAAAGTTTTAAAAGAATTCTTTTGTACTTCATTAAAACATTAGTTTCAAACAAATATAATACACATTTACTGTGAAAAAAAATCAGCAATGTAATTAGCCAATGGAAACCCTTTTGAATGAAGTAATTTTAGTTTCATTGTCAAATGAAGCTAGGTGTTGAGAAACACTAATTTTACTATCCTTAATAAACGATTGATTGATTAATGTGTTATCCTTAAAAAATCGTTTCAGCTTTCCATTTGCGATTTTATCCAGCATTTCTTCTGGCTTACCTTCTGCTCTTAATTGATCTTTGGCTATTTCGATTTCTTTTTGAATTAATTCAGAATCAACACTTTCTTCATCTAATGCTATGGGATTCATAGCAGCTATTTGCATGGAAATATCTTTGGCAGCAATATTAATATTTTGACATTTTTTTGAAAACCCTACTAATGATGAAATTTTATTCCCAGCATGTATATATGTGCCAACATAATCTGCATCAATTTTGGCAAAGTCATTTATTTGTATTTTTTCGCCAATAACTCCAGTTTGCTCAATAAGTTTTTCTTCTACACTCATGTTACCAAAACTTGACTTTAAAAACTCTTCTTTTGAATTACATTTCAATCCAATTTCAGCTAATTTATAAGCCAATTCAATAAAGTCAGTATTTTTACCAACAAAATCAGTTTCACAAGCTAAAACTATTCCAACAGCTGATGTATTTTCTTTATTAGAAATTGAAATAGCAACTCCTTCTGATGAATCTCTATCAGCTCTTTTAGCAGCTACTTTTTGGCCTTTTTTTCTTAGAATTTCAATCGCTGATTCAAAATTTCCATTTGCTTCAACAAGTGCTTTTTTGCAATCCATCATTCCAGCACCAGTGGTTTTCCTTAATTTATTAACTTCAGCAGCGGTAACTTTTCCCATGATTTATTTTTTATCTTTTTGTTTTTTTTTAATTTCTGAGTTAGGTTCTTCAACAACTTCTTCCTTTTCAGCGGACTCCTCTTCAACTACTTCCTCTTCATCAGAATCCTTTGTAATTGTTTTATCTAAAACGGGCTCAACTTTTTCTTTTGATGAACCTCTTTCATCCAAGCCCTGCTGAATAGCAGCTCTTATATGCTCCAATATTTTTGAAATTGATTTTGACGCATCATCATTAGCTGGAATAATATAGTCAATTCCACTTGGATCAGAATTTGTGTCAACCATGGCAAAAATAGGTATGTTAAGTTTTTGAGCTTCTTTAACTGCAATTTTTTCTCTAAGTACATCTACAATAAAAATAGCTCCAGGTAATCTAGTCATATTTGAAATTGAACCTAAATTCTTTTCTAGCTTTTCTCTCAATCGGCCTATTTGTAGTTTTTCTTTTTTTGAAAGAGATGTAAAAGTACCATCTTGCTTCATTCTGTCAATTGAAGACATTTTTTTTACAGCCTTTCTTATTGTAACAAAATTAGTTAACATTCCTCCAGGCCATCTTTCTGTAATGTATGGCATACTAATTTTTTTTGAAGATTCTGAAACAATATCTTTTGCTTGTTTTTTTGTTGCAACAAACAAAATCTTTCTTCCAGATGAAGCAATTTTTTTAAGCGCCTTTGATGCTTCCTCTAATTTTGCTAATGTTTTATATAGATTGATAATATGAATTCCATTTCTTTCCATGTAAATATATGGAGACATATTAGGATTCCATTTTCTAGTTAGGTGACCAAAATGAACACCAGCTTTAATTAATTCTGATACTTGTGATTTTTCCATTTTTTTAGTTTACGTTCTTAATATTTATTAGCAATGCTTAGGTGGTATAAATTTTAATTAAGCCCTCAGCATTTAGATGCTAAACTAATTTTAATTATTTTATCTCTTAGAGAATTGGAACTTTTTTCTTGCCTTTTTTTGACCAAATTTCTTTCTTTCAACCATTCTCGGATCACGGGTAAGTAAACCTAAGGGTTTAAGTATTTCACGATTTTTTTCGTCAACTTCACATAAAGCTCTAGAAATAGCGAGCCGAATTGCTTCAACTTGACCAGTCATACCTCCCCCATAAACACTAACACTCATATTAAATTTATTAACCAAATCACAAACGTTAAAAGGTTGATTTATTTTAAATTGATGAGAGGATGATGGAAAATAATCCTTCCAGTCTTTTGAATTTATAGTAAAACTTCCTTTGCCTTTTTTTAAATAAATTCTTGCAACAGATGTCTTTCTTCTACCAATTTTGTGTATTGTATCCATTAATTTACTTTGTTTAGGTCAATTAAATCTGGTTTTTGGGCATCAAATTTATGATGTGACTCAGCAAATACGTAAAGATTTCTAAAAAGGTTTGCCCCTAATTTATTTTTTGGAAGCATACCTTTTACAGACTTCTCAATAATCGAGTTAGGATTTTTATTAAATTGTTCAAGTGCATTTAATGATCTTTGACCCCCTGGGTAGCCTGTATATCTTATATACTTTTTTTGCTCCCATTTATTTCCAGATAAGTTTATCTTCTTTGAATTTATAACTATTACGTTATCACCACAATCAACATGAGGAGTAAAATTTGGTTTATGTTTTCCCCTAAGAAGAATAGCAACTTTAGAAGCTAGTCTACCAAGATTTTGATTTTCTGCATCAACAATTACCCACTTTTTATCAACTGTATTTTTATTAGCTGAGATTGTCTTAAAACTTAATGTGTCCAAAATTCTTTTTTTATATTTCCATCTCTTAAAAGAGCATGCAAATCTACAATTATAAATTTTATTACCAAACAGTTAAAGAATTTTTTTTCTTGAAGGGGTTAATCCTTATATCAATGCGCTTCAAGCCAATTTAAGCCATAATTTAAGTCAACTGTTAGAGGAACTCTAATCTTATAAGCCTTTTCCATTTCGATTTTAACCATGTTCATTATTACATTTAGCTCAGGTTTAAAAACATCAAAAACTAATTCATCATGTACTTGTAACAGCATCCTACTCTTATAATTTCTTTCAATCATAATATTTTGAATATTTATCATTGCTATTTTTATAATATCGGCAGCACTGCCCTGGATAGGAGCATTTATAGCATTTCTTTCTGCTGCACTTCGGACAACTCCGTTTCTAGAATTAATATCTTTTAAATATCTTCTTCTTCCTAAAATTGTCTCAACATATCCATTAGATCTAGCAAAATAAATCTGATCAACTATGTATTGCCTTAATTTAGGATATTTTTCATAATATTTTTCAATCAACTCCTTTGATTCTTTTCTGCTCAAGCTTGTTTGATTACTTAATCCAAATGCTGAAACACCATAAATAATACCAAAATTTACAACTTTGGCATTAGACCTTTGCTCTTTAGTAACTTTACTAATTGGAATATTAAATACTGTAGATGCAGTTGATGTATGAATGTCTTCATTATTTTTGAATGCTTTGATCATATTTTCCTCATTGCTAAGTGACGCAATAATTCTCAATTCAATTTGAGAATAATCTGCAGCTAATATAAAGTGATCTTTATCTCTGGCGGTAAATGCCTTTCTTATTTCTCTTCCTCTTTTTGTTCTAATCGGAATATTTTGAAGGTTAGGGTTAATACTACTTAATCTTCCAGTTGATGCTACCGTTTGTACGTATTCAGTGTGAATTCTGTTTGTTGATTGAGATATTTGTTTTGGCAATGAATCTATATATGTATTAAGAAGTTTTGAAATACTTCTGAATTCAAGTATTAATTTTACAAAATCATTTTTTGAAGACATCTCTGTTAGAACTTCTTCTGAGGTAGAGTATTGTCCAGTTTTAGTTTTTTTAGGATTTGCACTGATCTTCATTTTATCAAATAAAATTTCACCTAATTGTTTTGGTGAAGATATATTGAATTCTGTTTCAGCCTCGGCATATATTTTTTTAGAAATATCAAATAACTCCTTTGTTGTATTTTTTGATAATTTTTTTAAAAACTTAGTATCAATATTAACTCCTTCAATTTCCATTTGGGCAAGAGTAAAAAGAAGAGGGATTTCAATTTCGTTATATAATTTTAATTGACTATAATTTTCTAAATCAGATTCTAATAGCTGCTTTAATTGCAATAACAAGTTTGAAATTTCATAACCATTTAACTCATTAATTTTCTTATTTATTTTAATATTTAAATAGTTATTTGAAATACTTATCAAATCGTGACTTATGTCAGGATTTATTAAATAGTGTGCAAGTCTAATGTCAAATATTTTACCCTTAATTTTAATATTTTTATTATTTAATACTTTAATATCAGATTTAAGATCATTAGAAATTTTTAAAATTTTTTCATTCTCAAAAAATATTTTAAGTATTGATTTAAAATTTTTAAAATCATTATTTATAGTGTATACAATATTTTTTTTCCAACAAAATGATACAGATTTGAGAATAGTTTTAGAAACACTTATTTTCTCTGTGGACAAGTGATAACTTACATCCTTTTGAATTGTTAACCTTTCTAAAAATAATTTAGACGAAGTTTTAGATTCAATTTGTTGATTTACTACATTAATTATTTCAGTATTAGGTTCAACACTTAAATTATCAAATAAATTGAATTGACCTTGCCCCGGGTTAATATCGATTTTTTTTATTTCTTTTGATTTTAAATCAGTAACTTCATTTTCTATATTGAAGATAGATTTTAAAGAGTTGTTAAGCCTTCTAAATTCTAGATCTTCAAAAATTTTCTTTATTTCATCTAGACTGGTTACTTTCAAACGTAAATCTTCAATTTCAAAATCAATAGGTACATCTGTAATTATTGTTGCTAATTTTTTTGATAGTAACCCAAGCTGCCTATTTGACTCTATTTTTTCCTTAATTTTTCCAGTTAATTCAGATGTGTTATTTAATAATTCCTCAATGGAACCAAATTGTTTTAAAAACTTTTTTGCAGTTTTATCTCCAACTCCTGGTAAACCTGGAATATTATCAACTGAGTCACCTTTCATTGCTAAAAAATCTATTACTTGAGAAGTATTAGCGATTTCAAATTTCTCTAGAACTTCTTTTACACCCCACGTTTCATAACCTCCTCCAAAAACCGGTCGATACATAAATATTGAATCATCAACAAGCTGAGCAAAATCTTTGTCAGGTGTAACCATAAAGGTTTCAATATTTTTATTTTTCATCTTTTTTGCTACAGTACCAATAATATCATCAGCTTCATAACCCTCCTTAACCAAAATTGAAATATTTAAAGAATTTAATATCCTTTCAATAATTGGCACTGAAATTTTTATTGCTTCTGGTGTTTCATCTCTATTTGCTTTGTATTGGTCAAATATTTTGATTCTATCTTGACTGCCTCCTTTGTCAAAACATACTGCCAAATAATCTGGTTTTTCTCTTTTTAAAACATCAAAAAGTGAATTTGTAAAACCTAAAATTGCAGAAGTATCTAATCCTTTAGAATTAATTCTTGGATTTTTAATAAATGCATAGTACCCTCTAAAAATTAAAGCATATGCATCAACAAGGAAAAGACGTTTTTTTTGTTCCATCTATTTCATTTTATTTAGAAAAGGGGGAATTAATAATTTCGTTTCCATTTATATCGTGTTTTGTAATTATAAAGCCATTTTGAATGGAGTATGATCCGGTTTCTCCTCTTTTGTTAATTGCGATATATCCAACCTGAAAATTTTTATGATTGCTTTTAGGTTTTCTCACAATTCTTTCAATTGCTATTTTACAGGCATTTTCTGGTGAATATCCCTGTCTCATAAGTTCAACAATCAAAAAACTACCCACAGTTTTAATAACCTCCTCTCCCAGGCCAGTAGCAACAGCACCTCCAACTTCATTATCAACAAATAGTCCCGAGCCAATAATTGGAGAATCTCCGACTCTTCCATGCATTTTATAAGCCAATCCACTAGTTGTACAACCTCCACTGATATTATTATTTTTATCGATTGCAAGCATCCCAATAGTATCATGATTTTCAATATTTATAATGGGCTGATATTTTTTATTTTTTTTCCAATTAATCCAATCTTTCTTGGATTTTTCGGTTAATAAATTTTCATATTTAAAACCCACAGACAAAGCAAATTCTCTTGCTCCATCTCCAGCCAACATTACATGTGGAGTTTCTTCCATTACCTTTCTAGCAACTGAGATAGCATGTTTTATATTTTGTAAGAACACAACCGATCCACAGTTACTATTATGATCCATAATGGAAGCATCTAGAGTTACATTTCCCTCTCGATCTGGCAGCCCACCTTTACCTACAGATTGACCATTTTCATTAGCTTCTTCAACTTTACACCCTTCTTCAATTGCGTCAATAGAACTGCCGTCACAACTTAAAATTTCCCAAGCCTTTTTTGTAGCATTTTTAACATCCCATGTTGCAATTACTATTGGCTTAGTAAACTCATTTGAATTTGAAAAAGTTTTATTAATATTAAGTCCTAATGCAAGTGATGCGATTCCAGTGCTTTTAATAAAACCTCTTCTGTTCATTTTAAATAAGCTTTTGTTTAGATAAGATTTTATTAGTCATTACAGAATAAATTAATAAGAAAACAAAACATATAACGGCTACCACGTAAGAGTTTTGAATTCCGGAAATATCCGCTAATTTACCCTGTAAAGGTGGGATAATTGCCCCTCCTAAAATCATCATAACTAAAAACGAAGCCCCCTGAGACGTATATTTTCCAATTCCCTTAATACTTAAAGAAAATATACAAGGCCACATTATAGAGCAGAATAGCCCACCTGTTAGGAGTGAAAATAATGCTAAATTACCACTTGTTAAAAGACCAAGTAACATTGCTAATATTCCGAACGAACTAAAGATAATCATAGTTTTAACTGCATTATCTTTTGCTAAATAAAATCCTAAAATTTGAATTAAAATTAGAATAGAAAATATTCCAATTTCTGTGAGACTTATTGGACTGGTTAAATAATTGACACCAATTACTACAGCAAATGCAATAAATGGGGTTATAAATAACAGAATCCTTTTAATCATTTTGGTTAAATTAAACACCCCAAGAGAACCAGTCCATCTACCTATCATTAACCCACCCCAATATAAAGCAATATATTTTGCACTCTCTGCTTCACTCATTACATTTAATCCTAGAGCATTTAATCCGTTACCTAAATCTTTTTTTAAGAGCTCCCCTAAATTACTTTGGATTGTTACCTCAACCCCAACATATGTAAATATAGCCAGCATACCCCATGCAAGTTGTGGGTATTTTAAGGCACCCCACCCATCAGGATTTTTCGAGGAACTAAAATATCCATAGAAAATTATTCCAAAAGTAAATATTAAGGCTAAAAGTAAAGCACCTAACCTATATTTTTCAACCCAGTCGGGAGTTGCCTCCTTAATAGCTTCTTGGTCAGTTAATCTAAATATAGGTACCGAAAATTTGTTATATCCAATGGGATTTAAAATATTACCATTAGCAGTTACAAATCTATATGCCACTTTTGCTCTTCTTAAAAGAGCCAGTTGATCAATTCTTAAGTCACTATGAACGTCATAAGTCAAAATCTCTCTTCCTATATCTTTTCTAAGTGATTCAATCTCTCCATTATTAACATTAAAACCCTTTTCATGTAAAACTGTAGCAATTTCATTTCTAAAATTATCTTTTGCAAATCCCTCACCATAACTGTAAAAGATCCAACCAAAACAAATTGTGATCACTATTGTTAAAGCAATTAAAACATTTTTTGATTTATTTGCAGGCTCAAAAAGCTCATCATTTTTCGCATCAGGAAGATTTTTTGAAAAATAGAAAAATGCAGCTACTAAAAGAAAAGCTACCCCAACCCCTAAATAAAGCAACTGTAGAGGGCCTAAGGTTAGCTCACCGTCAATTATTCTATTGTTAATTTCATCTGAGCTAAGTTTTACAGAGCCAAAAATAATTACAGCAATCAACAAAGGACCAATGGCTGTTCCAAAAGAATTAACACCTCCGGCTAAATTTAGCCTGTTAGATCCAGTTGATGGATCTCCTAGAGAAACAGCAAAAGGGTTGGCAGCTGTCTGTTGTAGGGCAAAACCAAGCCCGACAATGAATAAAACTGCTAAAACATAATAAAAAACTTCTGTGTCCCCAAAACTTGAGCCATTAACTGCCGGCCACATGATAAAAGCACCAACCGATGATATTAAAAGACCATAAATTATTCCCTTTTTATATCCCCAATTGTTTAAAATATCTTTTTTTGAAAAACTTGACCATATGAATAATATCAAGGCACCAACAAAGTAAGCACCATAAAATGCAAATTCGACTAATTGAGCCTGAAACTGATCTAATAAGAAATATGTTTTACAAAACGGAATAAATACCCCATTTGAAGCTCCAAAAAATCCCCAAAAAAAGAATACTGTTATAAGGGTATATAGTGCTGAGTTGTTATTTTGATTTTTCATGATTTGATTGGTTAGTTTTATTTTTTTCTAAAATAATAAAAACATGTTTATTATATAATGCTAAATTTTAAAGATTTTAACAATTTAACTTATTCAATATTTGGGGATTAAAATTTGATCAAAATTATAATTTAAAAATATACAAATTTGAAGGCTACATAAATAAATCTATATAGGCTTCAAATTGTTTTAATTTAATTTCTGAGAATTCTTCATTTTCGTTAATTACAATCAAATCAACTAATGATTTATACCTCTCGATATCTGTATATATTTCTTCAATGAAGCGATTTTTATTTGTATCATTTAATTTACTAAAATAATATAGGTTCTGTTGATACTTAGTTGCAATGTCATCAAATAATTTTCTGGCTTTTTCTGGTTTTCCCAAATCATAATATGATTGAATAAAAGGCTCCAAAATAGTATAATATCCAAATTCATCAATTGGTAGTTTTTCCATACACATTTCAATTAGCATTTCTGCATCTTGAAATTTATTTTCTCTAACTAATTGTTTGACAAGCCTGGAAATATTACTTCTGTATGTAATACTATTTCTTCTTGATTCAACATCGTAATAAACACCTTTATTTTTGCTGCTTGTCCAATTCCAATTTTCAACAATACTCATCATTTTATCTGAATCAATCATACCTAATTCGTAAGGATTTTCAATTGAAGTTTTTATAGGGACAAGTTTGTAACACATGCCATCCAGCTGAAGATATTCTTTCATCCATATATAATCTTCATCACCAAATGCACCACCTGAAAAATAGATTGGTCTTTCCCAATTATTATTTGCAATAATATCTAGCATAATTAGCCTATTTTTATAAATAGCAGGTGAATTTATTTTAATGAATATCTCTTTTTCAATCTTACCCCTATTTTCTTCTCCTACAATATTGTTTTTTAATACATTCTCAATATTCACAGGGATTCTAATATTTTCAGTTGGTAAAAAATTAGCATTGTAGTCTTGACTTCTAATCCCAGAGACATCATATCCGCTTTTTTTAAGTAATGTTCCATATTTCCATTCTTCGTCATCACGAGTAACAAAATCCAACATAAGATCAATGTCTATTGTATCTGTTGTTGTTTCTTCCTTTAAGATATAATCTCTAGTGCCATATCTGTATTTATCAGAGGATAAACTCGAGGGAATAGGGTCGCTATCATAGGCTTTCCTTTTCATTTGGTTGATATACCAATCTGTACTTAATAAACTTGTATTTACAACCCTTATATCAGTTCTTATTCCTTCAATTTCTTGAGCATACCAAAGAGGGAAGGTGTCATTATCTCCAATGGTGAATAGAATTGCATTTTCATCACAAGATTTAAGATAATTTACAGCCATATCATAAGCGGTATACCTCCCTGATCGATCGTGATCATCCCAATTGTTTATTGCTAGATTAACAGGGCCTATGGTTAGGCATAAAATAAAGGTTAATATAAAACTTAAGTTTTTAATTTCTTTTGATATAATTTTTTTAGAGAATAGTGTAGCTAAAAGGAATGCTCCTGCAATCAAGACTATTAGCCATAAAACTCTTGAAGAAATCCATTCCCACCAAAATATCGCATGATAAAGACATAACAAAAACCAAATAAATATCGATCCAGCTGCAATATATTTAATGTCTAAAATTTTCTGAGCTAATGCCCAATTCCTTATTTTTTTAGGTATTGTTGAAATGTAAAATACCCCCAATCCAATAATCATCGAAAAGACATAGAAGGACCCAACTACCGAATAATCTCTTTCCCTTGGTTCAAAAGGCCTAACATTTGTGTAAACTTGTATTGCAATTCCTGTAAAAACAAAGAATATTAATAGAATCCAAAAATATTCTTTATTTGTTTTAAAAAGGAAATATAAACCAATAAGTCCCAATAAAAGAGGGAGCATGTAGTATGTATTTCTTGCTTTATTATTTACTACTGTGTCTGGTAGATTTTTTTGAGATAATCCATTGAATATTGCAGGGTAAGGAAGGCTAAATTCAATATTATTTCCAAACTTAAATTCTTTCCATTTAAAACCTATATAAGAATCCTTTCCTAAATGCCATTCGTCTATAAAGTCTATTCCAGATATCCAATTTCCGTTCATATTCATTTTTCCCTGAATATCATCTTGTCTTCCTGAAAAATTCCACATGAAATATCTCCAGTACATATATCCAATTTGATAGTTAAATAAATATTTTAGGTTATCCCCAAAGGAAGGTTTTTCTACATCTAAATACTGCCCATACTGTTTTAAAAAATTGTGAAAATTCTCATAGTCAATTTCATTATTATTAATCTCATTTTTTACAGTTTTGACAAGTTGTATAAGCTGACTTTCATTCCTGTATTTAGATTTTATCTCAAAGTCTAAATATCCAGTATAATTTAAATAGTTTTTTGCGTGTTCAGAGCTCCACATTCTTGGTAAAATAGATGCATGTTCAGAGTTATAATTTTGAATGGCATCTTTGTAATCATTTACTATTACATATTTACCTTTCTTCGAATCTTTTTGATATTTTGGATTATCATCTTTATAAGGATTTTCTTTATCTAATCCCGAATATTGATCAGTAAATAGTGGGCCATAAAAAAGATAAGTTTTTGGATACTGTTCTAAGTTATAGTATGCAAGAAGTTCTCTTGCATTAGATGGGTCATTTTCGTTTACAACTACATCAGCATTAGCACGAATTGGCAAAATTAACCATGATGAAAACCCAATAAATATAAATAATAAACAATGGGCTAGTGTGTTTGTGTTAACTAAACCTTTTTTTCTGGTATAATATATTGAGTAATAAAAGGCAAATCCTATAAAAATAAAAGCAGCTAAAGTTCCTGAATTAAAAGGCAGTCCAAAATCATTAACAAATAAAAGTTCAACTGCACTGAAGAATTTAAGTGTACCTGGCAACAATAATTTAAAAATTGCCATTAAAATTCCAAGTCCAATTATATTGGCTGACAAAAATCCAATTAACGGAGGAATATTTAAATATTGAAGAATTTTTTTTTGATTTTTAAAATAATAGATCATGACTATCGCAGGGATGGTCAAAAGACCCATAAAATGAACACCAAATGACAGACCTATTACAAAACAAATTAGTAGTAACCATTTATTCCCCCTTGGCTTATCCATATCAGACTCCCAACGAAGACCTAGGTAAAAAAGCACAGCCATGATTAATGTGGCCATTGCATATACTTCAGCTTCTACAGCACTAAACCAAAATGTGTCAGTAAATGTAAAAGAAAGAGATCCGATGAAAGCAGCAACAGAAATTGAGAATTGTTTATTTAAAGATTCTTTGATTTTACTAGTTATCTTTTTCAATAACAAAACTATTGACCAATACATAAATGCAATAGTCAAGGCGCTTGCAAAACCACTCATTAAATTCATTGCAAATCCAATTTCTTCTTTTTCAAAGGGTGTTTTAAAAAACCAAAATAAAATTATAGAACCAAGAATAATGCGTAACCCTTGCTTTAATTCTTTCTTTTTGATAAGCGAAGTTATAACTATTAACAAACCCATTATAATTATATAAAATCCAAGGTTTACATACGAAAAGATTGCACCTAGCATTTGGTACAATGGAGCTCCAGGGGGATGCCCAACTTGAAGCTTTGCAGAAGTAGTTATATATTCACCTGTATCCCAAAAACTAACTGTTGGCTCAGCCGTTAAATAATAGACTGTAAAAGAGATTAAAAAACATAACCAACCTAAAATTAAGTTTACTTTTTTAAAATTAGTTACTTTCATAATTTTCAAATTTATTAATAAATTATTCTTTCTGACACTAATTCCTAAACATAATTAATCAATTTATATTGCCGAAATAAAATTTATTTTAAATTTGCAACCTCAATGGCCTATGGTGTAACTGGCAACACGTCTGGTTTTGGTCCAGAAGAGTCTAGGTTCGATCCCTAGTAGGCCAACTTAGAACAAATGTTAATCAATAAATATTTTATTGTATATTTGCACAACTGATTAATATTAAAAAATTAAGAGGGGACTTTGAGTCCCCTCTTTTTATAAAAAATGTTGAAAGAAAAAATAGACTTGTTATTGTCAGACTGTTTTAGTCATAGAACAGATCTTTTTATTATTGATTTTTCTATTTCTGAACACTATGAAATAAAAGTAGTAATTGACGGAGATAACGGAGTAAAAGTTGAAGATTGTATTTATATAAGTCGTGCTATTGAGAGTGGTCTTGACCGAGAAGAAATTGATTTTTCTCTTCAAGTTACATCTTGTGGAGCCACAAACCCTCTTATTTATGCAAGGCAATACTCAAAACATCAAGGAAGAACTTTATCCGTTAAAACTGATGATGAAATCTATGAAGGAAGACTAGCAGCAGCTGACATGCACTCAATTAATCTTGTTTGGAAAGAAAGGCAGCCTAAAGCTATTGGTAAGGGGAAAGTAACAGTTAAAAAATCAATTGATATTAATTTTAACGAAATTATTGAAGCAAAAGTAAAAGTAAAATTTTAATATATGGACAATCTAACACTAATTGAATCATTTTCTGAATTTAAAGACGATAAATTAATCGACAGAGTTACTCTTATGGCAATTTTAGAGGAGGTTTTTAGATCTACCCTAAGACGAAAATACGGAGATGACGAAAATTTTGATGTAATTATTAACCCTGACAAAGGGGATTTAGAAATATGGAGAAATAGAATTGTTGTTGAAGACGGAAATGTTGAGGATGAAAATCTTGAAATAGCTCTATCTGAAGCTAGAAAAATTGAGCCTGATTTTGAAGTTGGTGAGGATGTATCGGAAGAGGTCAAACTTGTTGATCTTGGCAGAAGGTCAATTTTAGCATTAAGACAAAATTTAACATCAAAATTACATGAATATGATAATACTAATGTATACAAGAAATTTAAGGAGCTAGAAGGTGAGATCTATACTGCAGAGGTACATCATATAAGACATAGAGTTATTATTTTACTTGATGATGATGGTAATGAAATAGTAATGCCCAAAGACAAACAAATTCCATCCGATTTTTTTAGAAAGGGAGATAATATTAGAGGAGTGATTGAGAGCGTTGAATTGATTGGTACAAAGCCTTCAATTATACTTTCTAGAACATCACCAATATTTTTAGAAAAGCTCTTTGAACAAGAAATTCCTGAAGTTTTTGATGGATTAATTACAATTAAAAAAGTTGTCCGCATCCCTGGAGAAAAAGCAAAAGTTGCTGTTGATTCTTATGACGATAGAATTGATCCAGTGGGGGCGTGTGTTGGAATGAAGGGTTCCAGAATTCACGGAATTGTCAGAGAGCTTGGAAATGAAAATATTGATGTTATTAATCATACAAATAACCTACAATTGTTTATAACGAGAGCACTCAACCCAGCAAAAGTTAATTCTATGAAAATTGATGAAGAAAATAAAAGAGTTGAAGTTATACTTAACCCAGAGGAGGTTAGTAAAGCTATTGGAAGAGGGGGGCATAACATCAGATTAGCTGGGCAATTGACAGGTTATGAAATCGATGTATTTAGAGAAGGGGCTGAGGAAGATGTTGAATTGACGGAGTTCTCCGATGAAATTGATTCATGGATTATTGAAGAGTTAGCAAAGGCTGGTTTAGATACTGCCAAAAGTGTTTTAGAGCAGGATGCTGATGATTTAGCTAAGCGAACAGACCTTGAGGAGGAAACAATTAATGATGTACTCAGGATATTAAAAGAAGAATTTGAAGATTAACAATTAATATAACATGGCGCAAACAATTAGGTTAAATAAAGTTTTAAGGGAATTAAATATTTCTATTGACAGGGTTGCTGAGTTTTTAGAGTCTAAAGGTCATTCAATTGAAAAAAGACCCACTACTAAAATCTCATCTGACCTGTACGACTTGTTGTGTGATGAATTTCAAATTGATGCTGATAAAAAAATAGCTTCTAAAGAGGCAGTAGAGGCAAAAAATAAAGAAAAGGAAAGAATCAGAGAACAGGTAATAGAACAAAAACCTAATTTTGACAATACAAGTGAAGTTATCAAGGCTTCTTCAAAGGTGGTTCAATTTAAGAAAGTTGGTAAGATTGACTTAGAGCCAAAAAAAGAAAATAAAATAGAAAAAATTGAGCTTAAAAAAGAAAAAGCTGTAAAAAACACTCAAGAAGAAAATTTATCAACTGATGAAAATTTATCAACTGATGAAAATTTAACTTCAAAAAAAGATAATTACAAAAAACTAACCGGCCTAAAATCTACTGGAGAAAGTATTGATCTTAACCTATTCAAGAAACCAGAAAACGATTCATCACAAGTTAAGTCAAAAAAGAAAAGAAGAAGAATTCTCTCCGGAAAAGGTAATAATCCTCAATCTCTTGGAGATTCAAAAGTCAAGTTTAAAAATAAAGTAAATAAAATTACAAAAGAGGAGCCTAGTGAAGAAGAGGTGCAAAAGCAAATTAAGGAAACTTTAGAAAAGCTTCAAGGTAAATCATCAAAAGGAAAGGCTGCAAAATATAGAAAAGATAAAAGAGATCAGCATAAACAAAAATCTGAAGAGGAGTTAGCAGCATTAGAGCAAGAAAGTAAAATTTTGAAAGTCACTGAATTTGTAACGGTAAATGAAATTGCTACCATGATGGATGTTTCTACAACTGAAATAATTTCTGCATGTATGACTCTTGGAATGATGGTAACCCTTAACCAAAGGTTAGACGCTGAAACACTTTCAATTGTTGCGGAAGAATTTGGTTTTAAAGTTGAATTTGTTGCGGCTGAAATAGAAGAGCAAAATATTGAGCCAGAAGATGCGCTGGAAGATTTAAAACCAAGACATCCAATAGTTACGGTAATGGGTCATGTAGATCATGGTAAAACTTCATTATTAGATTATATCAGAAAAGAAAATGTAATCGCTGGTGAGTCTGGCGGTATTACTCAGCATATTGGCGCTTATGAAGTTTTGTTACAGGATGGTCAAAAAATGACGTTTTTAGATACCCCTGGTCATGAAGCCTTTACCGCAATGAGAGCAAGAGGTGCTCAAGCTACAGATCTGGCAATAATAGTAATTGCTGCAGATGATGATATTATGCCACAAACAAAAGAAGCAATATCACATGCTCAAGCTGCATCTATCCCCATTGTTTTTGCAATAAATAAAATTGATAAGCCAAATTCTAACCCAGATAAAATCAAAGAAGGTCTTTCTAATATGAATTTACTTGTAGAAGATTGGGGTGGAAAGATTCAATCTCATGATATCTCTGCATTAAATGGAAGTGGAGTAAATGATTTATTAGAAAAGGTATTATTAGAAGCTGAATTGCTTGAACTGAAAGCCAACCCTAACAAAGATGCTTCAGGAACTGTAATCGAAGCTTTTTTAGACAAAGGAAGAGGTTATGTTTCAACAATTTTAGTTCAATCAGGAACATTAAAAATTGGTGATTTTGTTCTTGCAGGTAAGAACAGTGGTAAAGTAAAAGCCATGCAAGATGAAAGGGGTAATGATGTTGATATTGCAAGACCATCCACACCTATTTCTATTCTTGGTCTAGATGGGGCCCCTCAAGCTGGAGATAAATTCAATGTTTATTCTGATGAAAGAGAAGCTAAACAAATAGCCAATAAAAGAAATCAACTTCAGAGAGAACAGTCTGTTAGAACCCAAAAGCATATAACCCTTGACGAAATTGGAAGAAGAATTGCACTCGGAGAATTTAAAGAGTTAAATATAATTTTAAAGGGCGATGTAGACGGGTCTGTTGAAGCCCTTACTGATTCATTACAAAAGTTGTCAACTGACGAAATTCAAGTAAACATTATTCACAAAGCAGTTGGTGCAATAACTGAAAGTGATGTATTATTAGCTTCTGCTTCTGATGCTATAGTTGTAGGATTTAATGTTAGGCCTATGGGTAATGCTCGACAAATTGCTGACAAAGAAAGAATTGATATTAGAACATATTCAATAATATATGATGCAATTAATGATGTCAAGGATGCTATGGAAGGCATGTTATCACCTGACTTTGAGGAAGAAATTACTGGATTATGCGAAGTTAGAGATACATTTAAAATTTCAAAAATTGGTACAATTGCAGGTTGTATGGTTACCAAAGGAAAAATTGTAAGAAACTCTGAAATTAGATTAATAAGGGAGGGAATTGTAATTTATTCGGGATCATTATCATCTTTAAAACGCTTTAAAGATGATGTTAAAGAAGTTACTAAAGGCTACGATTGTGGTTTACAAATTAAAGATTATAAAGACATTAAAGTAGGTGATGAAATTGAAGGTTATATTAATGTTGCTATCAAGAAAAAAATCTAATTAATTTCATCATTTTCCTCAAAAATAAGAGGATTTTCTTCTCTTATTTCAGGTCTAAAAATAAATGCGCTAGTGAATTTCTTTCTAATTTTTAAAAGATTTTTATCTGCTTCAATCTGAGTGTAAAAACTACCAACCCAAACCTTATAATTAGGCGTTTCATAAATAATGTCTGCGATAGAATCTTTAAAAAACTCGATGTATTCTTTTACGATTAGTTTGGCGCCTTCTCTATCCCCATTAAAAATTTGAATTCTTAGATTTTGAATCTTGCTATTTATTTCTTTTTTAAGCTTAATTACGCTGTCAAGTTTAGGGCTTTTATTTACTGTAAAACTTCCATTTTGAGAATATATTATTTGAAATGACATCGTTAGGATTAAAAAAATTATTCTCATGCTAATATTTTTTTAAAAATAAAATTAAAATTTTAAATAAAAATCTATACTATTAATTTTTTATAAAAAAAAAGTATAGATGTTTAAATATTTATTTTATTTAGAATCATTATAAATTAGTTTTTTTTTTAAATATTGTATAATTAATGTTTAAAATAATCATAATACATGTTATTTTTGTGCTTCAAATTATCACAGGCGATTTTTGAATGGATTTAAAGGTATTTATTGATATATTTATTGCCAAATTGTTTAAAATTTTATCCAAATTAAACAGTCTAAAATCACTCACCCTTTATTTATTTTTTGTAACATGTTTTATTTCAAATACTTATGCTCAAGATGGTGATCCCGTAGCCGGAAAAGCACTATTTAATACAAATTGTGCCTCTTGTCACAAATTAGACAGAAAAATGACCGGCCCGGCCCTACGTTATGTTGAAAAAAGATTGTTTGATGAAGAGGGTTTAGACCGTCAGTGGTTATATAAGTGGATTAGAAATAGTAACTCTTTAATAAGGTCTGGTGATCCATATGCGGTAAGGATATATGAGGAATATAATAAGTCTGCTATGACTGCTTACCCGCAATTGACTGATTTAGATATTGATAATATATTAGCCTATACTGCTCAAGATAAAGTTATCCCCAAAACCGTTGAACCTGTAGCAGCGGTTACCTCAGGAGGGTCAAACAGTATAGGATTGACCGATGAAATAATATTAGGTCTTTTTGCTGCACTATTTTTACTACTAAGTCTTGCCTTGGTTGTAGTTTCAAGAACTCTAAAAAACATAGCTAATCAAAAAGGAATCAAAATTCAAGCAAAGAAGAAAGCAAAACCAATTTGGAAATCTTATTTAGAGAATCAGTTTTTGATGTTGTGTACTGCTGTGATATTTTTATTAGTAAGTGCATATGGTTTTTATGATTGGTCAATGCAGGTTGGTGTGAATCAGGGCTATATGCCAGTACAACCAATTCATTATTCTCACAAAATCCATTCTGGTGATAATAAAATTGATTGTAATTATTGTCACTCTTCGGCGAGAGTTAGTAAGCATTCTGGAATACCTTCCTTAAATATTTGTATGAATTGTCATAAAAGTATTTATGAATATAATGGAGAAACAACAGAGGAATATTCCAAAGAATTTTATGATGGTGAAATTAAAAAATTATATAAAGCAGTTGGTTGGGATGATGAGGCTCAGGAGTATACTGGAGTTACTTATCCGGTAAAATGGGTTAGAATTCATAATCTCCCTGATTTTGCGTACTTTAACCACTCTCAACATGTTTCTGTTGCGGGAATTGAATGTAATACATGCCATGGTCCTGTTGAAGAAATGGAGATTATGTACCAACATTCACCTCTTACGATGGGTTGGTGTATCAATTGCCACAGGGAAACAAATGTTAAAATTAAAGACAATGAATATTATGACAGAATTCATAAAGAATTATCAAAAAAATATGGTGTTGAGGAATTAACCGTGGCTCAAATGGGTGGGCTTGAATGTGGTAAATGTCATTATTAAATTATAGGCTGATTACATATGTCAAATAATAAAAAATATTGGAAAAATCTAGCAGAGTTAAATTCTGAAAACATTGATGCTTTTGACAAATTACAGAACAATGAATTTGTTCAAGAAATTCCTGTTGATGAATTTCTTTCTGATAATGATAAATTAACCAGTAGCTCAACATCAAGAAGAGATTTTCTAAAATATATTGGATTCAGTACTGCAGCAGCAACATTGGCTGCTTGTGAAGGACCAGTTGTAAAATCAATTCCATATGTAGTTCAGCCCAAAGAAATTATTCCAGGTATTGCTAACTACTATGCAACAACTATTGGAAATGGTTATGACTTTGCAAATATTTTGATTAAAAACAGAGAAGGAAGACCGATTAAAGTTGTGAAGAATAAATTAGCGCCAGATTCCCAATCAGCGAATGCAAGAGTTCATGCTTCTGTTCTCGATTTATATGACAATGCAAGATTAGCAAAGCCAATGAAAGGAGGCCTTCCAATTTCGTGGTTTGAATTTGAGTATGAAACAAAATCTAGACTTGAAGAAATTTCTAACAGCTCAAAAGAAATTATTTTATTGACTCAAACATTTGCAAGCCCCTCAACATACAAACTTATTGAAGATTTTAAGTCAAGATACAATAATGTAAATCATGTTTCATATGATCCAATTTCTGAATCAGCTGCTTTGAATGCTTATGAATTGTTATATGGAGTTAGAGGACTTGCTAATTATGATTTTTCAAAATCTAAGATTATTGTTTCAATAGGCGCAGATTTTTTGGGTGATTGGCAGGGTGGCGGTTTTGATTGCTCATATGCGAAAGGTAGGATACCTGATAAAGGTTTAATGTCTAGACATATACAGTTTGAGTCAAATATGACACTTTCCGGTGCAAATGCTGACAAAAGGATTCCTACAAAAATTAATGAACAGAAACTTATACTTATAGAAATTTATAAAAAAATTGTTGGTAAAAAAATCTCTGTTAAATATCAGCAATCACTTAGTCCAAAGCTTAAAAAAGTTACGGATGAAGTAATTAAAGAAATAAGAGATGGTGGTAATGGTTCGGTTATCGTTTCAGGAATCAATGATATAAACTATCAATCTATGGTTTTAGAAATAAATGAAAAAATAAGTAGTAATTCTTTTTTGCCATCTAAGACAATCCTAACACGTAGTAGTTCGGATGATAAGATTTATGATTTAATTTCTAACATGAATGAGGGTAATATAGGTGCTATTATTATGGCTGGGGTCAATCCTGTTTATACAATACCCGAACCAAAGAGTTTTATTGATGGCATGAGTAAAGTTGATCTCTCAATTTGTTTTTCAATGAAACTAGACGAAACAGCAAAATTCTCAGAATACGTTGCCGCGTCTAATCATTATCTTGAGTCTTGGGGAGACTTTGAGCTAGTACATAATGAGTTTTCTTTGGCACAACCTGTAATTAAAAAATTATTTGACACAAAACAATTTCAAGAGTTGTTATTGATTTGGACAGAAAATAATTTATCTATTCATAACTATATTAAAAGCAACTGGGAGGATAACATATTAAATTCTAAAATTTGGAACAAAGTTTTACATGATGGGGTATATTCAAAGCCGTCTAAGAAAAATAAAATTTCTAATAATTATAAATCTTTTTCGGGAATTAAAACTATTAATATTGAAAACCAAGATTCCCTTAATTTATATGAACTGAATATTTATTCTAAGACTGGAATGGGTGATGGTAAGCAAGCTAATAATCCATGGTTACAAGAGTTTCCGGATCCTATTACAAGAGCAACTTGGGATAATTACCTTACAATTTCCGAATATGATGCAAAAGATTTGGGTTTATATTTAGAGCCAAGTACATTTTTTAATCAGTCAAGAAATGACGCTGACGGTGGACTCAACGGAAAATATGCAAATATTAAACTTAGAGATAAAATTATCAAAGTACCAGTTATGATTCAACCAGGACAAGCAAGAGGTACAGTTGGATTAGCTGTTGGATATGGAAGATACGAAGGAATTAAATCTGAAATGATGACTGGTGTTAATGCTTTCTCGCTGTATAACAATTTTGATAAGGTACAAATGGTAGAAATTATCCCAACTGATGATATTCATGAATTTGCTTTGATTCAATTGCAAAATACTTTGATGGGAAGAGGGGACATAATTAAGGAGACAACCCTTGATGAGTTTAATACTAAAAGTGTTGAGGTCTGGAATAGTCAGGCTGTGGTTTCTCTAAATCATGTTGAAACGCCGGTTTCTTCGCCTGATGTTGATTTATGGCAAGAATTTGATCGTTCAATTGGTCACCATTTCAATTTATCCATTGATTTAAATGCTTGCACTGGATGTGGTGCATGTGTTATTGCATGCCATGCTGAAAATAATGTTCCAGTTGTTGGTAAGGCTGAAATTAGAAAGAGTAGAGATATGCATTGGCTTAGAATAGATAGGTATTATTCATCTGAAGACTCATTTTCTGGAGACAATAAGAAAAAAGATGATATTAGTGGTTTAGGAAGTTCGTTAACTTCCTTCGGTGAATTGGAAAATCCATCTGATAACCCACAAGTAGCTTTTCAGCCAATTATGTGTCAGCATTGTAATCATGCACCTTGTGAAACTGTTTGCCCGGTAGCTGCAACTAGTCATGGAAGACAAGGGCAAAATCATATGGCATATAACAGATGCGTTGGCACAAGATATTGCGCCAATAATTGCCCATATAAAGTAAGAAGATTTAATTGGTTCCTCTACAATGGTAATGATGAATTTGATTTTCATATGAATAACGATCTTGGTAGGATGGTAATTAATCCGGATGTCACTGTTAGATCAAGAGGAGTTATGGAAAAATGTTCATTTTGTATTCAGAATACACAGGCAGTTATTTTAAAAGCTAAAAATGAAGGAAGACCTGTTGCAGCAGGAGAATTTAATGATACTTGTGCTTGCGCTTCTGCTTGTTCTAGTGGTGCCATGAGATTTGGTGACTTAAATGAAGAAGGAAGTAAAATTGCAGAACTTAAGAAAAACAAAAGGGCTTATCACCTACTTGATGCAGTTGGAACTAAGCCAAATGTTATTTATCAAGTTAAGGTTAGAAATATAAAAGATAATGTATAGAAAATAATATTATGGGATCCCATTATGAAGCACCAATTAGACGACCTTTAGTCGCCGGAGAGAAATCATACCACGATGTTACGGTTGATATTGCAAAGCCGATTGAAACCAGAGCAAACAAGCAATGGTGGATTGTATTTTCAATATCTCTTGTTATGTTCCTATGGGGTCTTGGATGCATCGTTTATACTGTATCGACGGGAGTAGGGGTTTGGGGGCTTAATAAGACAGTTGGATGGGCGTGGGATATAACAAACTTTGTTTGGTGGGTTGGAATCGGGCATGCTGGAACCTTAATTTCTGCAGTTCTTTTGTTATTTAGACAAAAATGGAGAATGGCAATAAATAGATCTGCTGAAGCCATGACAATATTTTCGGTTATTCAGGCTGGTTTATTTCCAATAATCCATATGGGTAGACCATGGTTAGCTTATTGGATGTTGCCAATCCCCAATGAATTTGGTTCTTTATGGGTTAATTTTAACTCTCCTCTTCTCTGGGATGTTTTTGCTATTTCAACATATCTTTCTGTATCATTAGTTTTTTGGTGGACAGGTTTACTCCCAGATTTTGCCATGATCAGAGATCGGGCGGTTAAACCATTTCAAAAGAAAATTTATAGTATTTTAAGTTTTGGATGGTCAGGAAGAGCAAAAGATTGGCAAAGATTTGAAGAGGTTTCTTTAGTGTTAGCAGGACTAGCGACTCCACTTGTTCTTTCTGTTCATACAATAGTATCTTTTGATTTTGCTACCTCGGTAATTCCGGGTTGGCATACTACAATATTTCCTCCATACTTTGTAGCTGGAGCTATTTTTTCGGGCTTTGCTATGGTTCAAACTTTGTTAATTATAATGAGGAAGGTATGTGATTTGGAAGAATATATTACACTTCAACATATAGAATTGATGAATATTGTTATTATGATTACAGGTTCAATTGTAGGAGTTGCTTATATAACAGAATTATTTATTGCTTGGTATTCAGGAGTTGAATATGAACAGTATGCATTTTTAAATAGAGCTACCGGACCATATGCGTGGGCATACTGGGCAATGATGTGTTGTAATGTCTTTTCTCCCCAATTTATGTGGTTTAAAAAATTGAGAACAAGCATTATGTTCTCATTCTTTATTTCTATTGTTGTAAATATAGGTATGTGGTTTGAGAGGTTCGTAATTATTGTTACATCATTACATAGAGATTATTTACCATCTTCATGGACTATGTTTTCCCCAACATTTATAGATATAAGTATATTTATTGGAACAATTGGTTTCTTTTTTGTTCTTTTCTTATTATACGCAAGAACTTTCCCTGTTATTGCACAGGCAGAAGTAAAAACAATTTTAAAAAGTTCAGGTGAAAAATATAAAAGACTTAGGGATAGTGGTAAAACATTAGTTGGAACTGCAGCAGATTATAGAACATCTAAAATTAAAAAAAACAAAAATTAGTATGAATTCTATAAAAAAATTTCATGCGTTGTATAATGATGATGACATCTTGCTTCAAGCTGTTAAAAAGATTAAGGAAAATAATTACCACATCGAAGAAGTATATACTCCATTCCCAGTTCATGGATTGGATAAAGTAATGGGGTTAAAACCCACAAGAATTGCTATAGCTGCGTTTATTTATGGTTGTTTAGGATTTGCTGTTGCTGTTTTAATGATGAATTATATTATGATAGTAGATTGGCCTCAAAATATCGGTGGAAAACCAAGTTTTAGTTTTTTAGAAAATATGCCTTCATTTGTTCCAATTATGTTTGAGATGACTGTTTTTCATGCAGCTCACTTAATGGTTATAACTTTTTATTTGAGAAGTAGAATGTGGCCACTAAAAAAAGCTGAAAATCCTGACCCAAGAACAACTGACGACCATTTTCTTGTAGAAGTTAGTACTAATAAGCCAGTTGCAGCTTTGAAGAAATTATTAAAAGAATCGGGTGCAGTTGAGATTAAAGAAATGAAAACTAATTAGTATTGAAAATGAATTACAATTTAAAGATTTTATTTTTTGTTTTCGTTACTCTTCAATCCTGTTGGATAGATAAGAGTAAGCCAAATTATGAGTACATGCCTGATATGTATGAATCTTTAAGCTATGAAGCCTACTCACAAAATAATTTATTTGACGATAGTTTATCTGCAAGATTACCTGTAGACGGAACTATTCCAAGGGGATACTCACTTTACGAGTATGATGACACAAATGAAGGATACGATTTAGCTAAAAAGCAATTAATAAACCCCTTTTCTTTTACTGATGATGAAATGTTAAAAGCTAAGGAGCTATATAATATTTATTGTGGTATTTGTCATGGTTCAAAGGGGGCAGGGCAAGGTATACTTGTAAAGAGAGAGAAGATTTTAGGCATTCCTAGTTATGCTGATCAAGGTAGGGCAATAACTTCCGGAAGTACTTATCATGTAATTTATTATGGAAAAAATACAATGGGATCTTATGCAAATCAGCTAAATGAAAAAGAAAGATGGATGGTAACAAGTTATGTAATGAAATTAAA
>CESZ01110422.1_pt1 | contig 34206 bp, 31 predicted proteins | sample 531081 | NCBI WGS metagenome assembly CESZ01 (sample SAMEA2621260, study PRJEB7988) | marine metagenome | biome: marine biome (ENVO:00000447); feature: surface water layer (ENVO:00002042); material: "saline water (ENVO:00002010), including plankton (ENVO:xxxxxxxx)" | depth 5 m | reverse complement strand
TTTTTAATAAACCGTCATTACTTTTCTCTAAGATTAGTTTTTTGTTGGAGAAAAATCTTCTTATTTCACTGAATTCATCGTATCCATATCTTGTATTCTTTTTACTTATTTTTAAATTATTAAAAGATTTGTTATTAGGGGAGTAATTTGGGTCAAGGCTTAATAATTTATCATTTTTTATTGATAAAAGATTTTCAAAATACTTTGAAACTTTGATAATGGATTTAGCAAAAATCAAAAATAAAAAATTATCTAATAAATTAAAAATAAAAATTTGTATTTTAGATAAATTAAAAAATTCTGGATTTTTAATTACTTGCTTTGAATTGTTTATTTTAAAATTTATTTTTTTTAAGAATTCTTTTTGATTTACCTTTGAATTCATCTTAAAAAAAATTTCTTTTTATTATACATTATTTGACACTTTTGAAATTTATCTTCTTTTGTATTAACTTAACTTATTCAACTTTTAGCAAGAAAAAATTCTTATTATTTTAAAAAATAGTTATGGATTAATACTCTTCAAGATTTTAATTATCTGTTTTGAAGGTGATTTAGTAATATTTATTTTCTTGAAATTCTCAAGATCAAATTCACAGAAATTTTTATTTTGAAAAATTTTAGACATTGTTTTATTTATAGAATCATAATCGCCACTAACTTCTATCACTGATCCAAATCTATGTCTCCCCTTTTGCCTAATACCAACATTTAGAACATTTCTTTTCATAATTGGAGCTTCAGTAATTCCACTAGAAGAATTACCAATTACACAATCGAATAATCTTAAGGCGTTTAAGTATAATTCTTGACCAAGTGAGGGTATATAAAAACATCTATTATTTTTAATTTTGATATAGTTCAAGATCCTTTCTAAAATTAAATTGGATCCTACGTCTGAATTCGGAGATGTAAAGAGTAAATTACATTCATAATTATTTAAAACATCTAATAAATTTTCAAAACTTGAAATTCCTAGATCTTTTGATAAAGTTTCAGGATGATAAGTAATTAAGAAATTTCTTTTTGCAAAAGAATAGTTAGTTTTCTTCTCAAATTCCTCTTTAGAAACTAAATTCATATTTAATAATCCATCAATTACCATTGGTCCAATATTAAAGATATTTTTGTTTACTCCAATCATTTGTATGACCTTTTTCTGATGTATTTCGGCGGAAGTAAAGTGAATCGTGCTTAATTGAGAAATCGAATGTCTCAATTTATCATCCAATGCTCCTAGACTAGTTTCACCTCCATGTATATGTATAATTTTAATTCCTAATAAATGGGCAGACAAGGTTGCTCCTAGGGTCTCAAATCTATCTCCTAAAACTATCAAGTAATCAGGTTTCAGTTCTTCAAGTTTTTCTGAAACTAATTTTATTATTTCTGATACATGTTTTGCCATATCACTTTTTTTGACAGTATTAACTCTCACAGGAATTATATGCTTTTCTTTAATTCCGTCATTTTCAATTTCATTAATCGTTGAACCAAATTTCTTATCTAAGTGTGTAGAAGAGATTAATAAAAAAAGTTTAAAATATTTATCTTTATCAATTAATTTAATTAAAGTTCGCATTAATCCATATTCTGCTCTCGTCCCAGTAAAAACAGCAATTTTTTTCATTTGTTTTTATTAATTTTTAAAACTAATTGTGGACTACTTGGAAGATTAATGAGTCTTTTAGATTGATTAAGTGCTTGACTTAAGTCTCCTGATGGATTTTTTTTATACATGGGAAGTCGATTGAGAAGAATCCATGAGGGCCTTAAAAATATCTTTAAAGAATGCGCTTCTTCCAAAATTTTATTTTTTAGTATTTCAGGATTGTTCCCCAGAATACGCATTGTTATAAGCCAATAATTACTTTGACAATTTTTTGCTTCTTCCAGTATTTCTAATTCACCATAGTCTCTAAAAATTATCTTATATTTCTCATGAAGGATTCTTTTGTTATTCAGTTTCGTCTGTAATACTTCAATTTGTGATACTCCTAATGCAGCGTTTATATTTGGTAATCTATCGTTCCATCCAATTTGATCATGAAAAAATTCCCAAGGATGGCTTAACTTTGCAGTTGTAGATAAATGCTTTGCTAGTTTTGCGATTTCTGAATCATTAGTTAATAGCGCTCCTCCTCCACCTGTAGTAATTATTTTATTTCCATTAAAACTTATTATCCCAATATCCCCGAAACATCCACAATGTGTTCTTTTTGATCCATTTATTATAGAACTTCCAAGAGCTTCGGCTGCATCTTCTATTAAAGGTAAATTCCATTGCGCACAGATTTCTTTGATTTCATTAATTTTCGAAGGTAATCCAAATACATGGACTGGAACGATTGCAGAAATCTTATTTCCCGTAATTTTATTAAAGACCTTATCACCTTTTTTTTGTCCTATTTTGTTTAATCTTTGCTCAAGTGCTATCGGGCACATTCCTAGAGTTTTAGGCTCAATATCGATAAAATGTGGAATCGCTCCTATATGAGAGACTGCATTTGCAGTTGCTACAAAACTCAGAGGTGGGATCATAACCTCGTCGTTAGTACATACCCCAATAGTAAATAAAGCTAATCTTAATGCAGAGGTGCCATTTGATACCGCGACTACGTGCTTAGCTCCTGTATATTCTGAAATTAATTCTTCAAATTTTGTTACCCATTCTCCAGAACTACTTACCCAGCCAGTATCAATACAATCCTTGACATATTTATTAGCATTTGAATCGGCAAAAGAGGGTTCATGTATATATATCTCATTGGAATTATTTCCAAATAAATTCTTAATACTATAAATAATTTCTTTCGAGATATTCATAACCATTATAGAAATATAATATTTGAAAAAAATATGTTGTGTTTAAATTGCATAATCGGATTTATAAAAAGAAAGATTTTCAGGTTTTGAAAACCAATCTATTGTAATTTTTAAACCTTTTTTAAAGCCTTCTAAGTCTTGAAAAGATGGTTCCCAATTTGATAATTTCTTTAATTTTTCATTGCTTCCAAAAAGTCTTTTTACTTCTGAGTTTTTGGGCCTTAATCTTAGCTTGTCTTCCTCTATTTCTATAGAACTATTCATCAATTCAGAGATAAGTTGTGCAGTTTCGCCAATTGATATTTCAAAATTGCTCGCTGAGTTAATAATCTCCCCAATTGTTAAATCTGATTCGGCCACTGCAATAAATGCTTCACATGTATCTTTAACAAAATTAAAGTCTCTTGTTGGATCTAAAGAACCAAGTCTTAAATTTGTATTTTTATTTAAGATTTGCGTAATAATTTGAGGTATAACTGCCCTAGAACTTTGCCTTGGACCATATGTATTAAATGGTCTAAGAACAGTAACTGGTAATGAAAAACTCATCCAGTAACTTAGGGCAATTTGGTCAGCTCCTATTTTTGATGCAGAATATGGCGATTGACCAATTAAAGGGTGGTCCTCAGTTATTGGTACAAACTGTGCTGAACCATAAACTTCAGAAGTAGAAGTATGGATAAATCTAGATATTCCTGTTTCTCTTGCGGCTTGTAAAACATTTAAAGTTCCTTTGGTATTAGTATCTATATAACTGGAAGGGGCCAAATAACTATATGGAATTGCAATTAGTGAGGCAAGATGAAAAACGATATTACAACCTTTCATACCCTCTTTTATTGATAGCGGATCTCTTACATCTCCAAGAATGACATCTATTTCATCTTTGATATTGCTGGGTAATGTATCTATCCATCCTAAACTACCTTGAGAATTATATAGACAAAATGCACGAACAGAATAACCTTTTTTTAAAAGACATTCTACTAAGTGAGACCCTATAAATCCGTCAGCACCAGTAACAAAAACTTTATCCATTATTCCCAAGTTTACTTAACAAGTACATGTTTTAAATTTAAACCATTATAAAGGATTTGAAGACTAAACTTAAAGGAGTTAATATTCAAAAATTTCAATTTCTAAGGATTTAATATATCAAGAGTATATTATTAAATTTTATTTTTATTTTTTTTTATTTTTTTACTTTTTATTTTTTATTAGAAATTCTCCCCAATTAATATCAATTTGGTGATCAATATCAATTGATCTCTCCACAGGCATAATATATGCCATGGTTTTATCACTAATAAAACTTTTATATTTTTTTAAATGTTCAATTGAAGACAAGTAAAGTGCGCCATTTAGCAAATAATATTTTTTAAAAACTTGCCTATTTGTTCCTTTCAGATTTTTGAAACTTTTAGAAAGAAAATTATCCTTATTAAGGTTATAAAAAAGTGCAGGATTCTCTCTTACCTCACAAACTGAAACTAGTGATTCAGTTTTATTTTCCTCTTTCATTTTTATAATGTTAACAATATCAACTTTTGTTCTTAAGGGTGAGGTTGGTTGAAGTAGAAGAAGATCATCGAAGTATTCTAATTTTTCTATTAAATTTAAAATAGTATCCATTATGAGGGATTCATCCTTTGCTAAACTTTTTTCCCTCAAAAAAGGAACATCAACGCCCAGTCCCTTTGAGAAATTAGCAATAGCAATATCATCAGTACTTACTATTATTTTATCAAGTAAATTCGATTCTAATGCAGCTTCGATAGTCCATTGAATTAATGGTTTTTTATTAAAAAGATGAAGATTTTTTTGATGAATGCCTTTTGAACCACCTCTAGCAGGAATTAAACCTAAGATACTTTTTCTGGACATTTCTTACAAAATTAATCCCATTCAAGTCTTGCTTTATTAAGACTATCTACTTTACCAATATCTAACCAGTATTCATAAATAGGATAAACAACTACCTTAAATTTTTTTTCTAACCTCTTGTTTAAAAGATCAGGCATATCAAGATATTCATTAGAATTTATTCCTTTTATAGTTTCAGGATTTACAATATAAATTCCTGCATTAATAAAATGTTTGAAAGTTGGTTTTTCAGTAATTGACTTAAAATCTATACCATCAACATCAATCACACCATATGGACTTTGATAATAGTATTCGCTACCGGAAAGACTTATTTCGGCTTTATTATTAGAATGGAATTTAAAAAATTGGAGTAAATTTATCTTAGTTAATATATCTCCGTTCATTATTAGTAATGGGTGATTAATATTTTTAGGTAACAAACTTAAAGCCCCAGCAGTTCCTAAAGGCTTGGTTTCTTTTATATATGAAATCTTGATATCCCATTTTTCTCCATTCCCAAAATAATCAATTATTTGATCTGATAAATAATAAACAGAAATATAAAAATTTCTCAGACCTGCTTCAATACATTGTTCAATTATTATTTCTAACATTGGTTTACCATTTATTTTGAGCATAGGCTTGGGGCAATTATCAGTTAATGGAATCAGTCTTTTGCCTCTCCCCCCTGCCATTAAAAGAACAGAGTTTGGCAACTCAAATGATTTTTCTAAACTTGGATTTTCTAAGACATGTAAACCTAGAAAATTATTTTCATTATTTACAACAGGAACGTGCGAAATTTGGTTCTCTTTCATTATTTTTAAAATCTCATTATTGGTTGTGCTCTTTGTAGCTCTTATATAGTTACTAATCATAGCCTTCTCGACTCTTGAAGATAAGTTTAATCCCTTTAATAAAGCCCTTCTTATATCCCCATCATAAACTACTCCTTTAAGAGTATTGTTTTCATCTATTATTAAAACTATTTTTAATTTACCTTTTTCTAATAAGCTTATGGCATCTTCAATGGTTGCTGTTAAAGGTAACTTACAATTCTTACAATCCCCATCAATTATGAACACAATATGAATAATATCTCTTTAAATGTTATTCTAACTCGAGAAAGAAATCAAATATATTTTTTACTAATAATGATTATTTTTTTTCTAAATTTTGATTATATAATTTACAATTGAAAAATATTAAATTTAAAAAAAACAAAATCAATTATTATTTATCATATTAGAGCCTTTTTTTTTAATAATTTTATAAATGACAACTATAATCGCTGAAGCTGGAGTAAATCATAACGGAGAAATTGAGCTCGCAAAAGAATTAATATATGCGGCTAAGGAATCTGGTGCAGATATAGTTAAATTCCAGACTTTTAAGACGGATAATTGTATTTCCAAATCCACCCCAATAGTCCCATATCAAAGTAAAGGAAAAAAAGATTTAAAGACACAATATGAGCTAGTCAAAGATTTAGAATTATCATTTGAAGAATTCATAATACTTAAAGAACTTTCAGATAAAATTGGGATCGAATTTTTGTCAACAGGGTTTGATATTCAAAGTTTAGACTTTCTTGAAAATCTTGGAATTAAGAGATACAAAGTCCCCTCCGGCGAGATAACAAATTTACCTTATCTACGAAAAATAAGTACTTTCAGGAAACCAGTTATTATGTCAACTGGAATGTCTAATTTAGATGAAATAGAAAAAGCATTGTCAATTTTTTTAGAAGAAGGTATTAAAAAAAATGATTTAACGATTTTGCACTGCACCACTCAATACCCCACCTTAGTTGAGGATGTTAATCTCAATGCAATGATAACTATCGCTAATAAATTTGATGTAAAAGTTGGATATTCAGATCATACTCAGGGAGTTGATATAGCAGTTTCAGCAATTGCTATGGGAGCTTCCGTGATTGAAAAACATCTAACTTTAGATAGAAATTTAATTGGTCCAGATCATCAAGCTAGTATTGAACCTAGTGAATTTAAAAAAATGACAAAATTAATCAGAAGATGTGAAGATGCAAAAGGTAGTTTTAAAAAAGAACCAACTGCTTCTGAGAAGAATATTATTAATTTAGTAAGAAAATCAATTGTTGCAAAAAAACAAATAAAAAAAGGAGATGTTTTTTCGGAAAATAATCTAACGGTAAAAAGACCAGGAACGGGAATCTCTCCAATGAAATGGGATGAATTAATTGGAAAGAAAGCTAACAAAAATTATCTAGAGGAAGAATTTATATCTTGGGATTGAAAATTTGAGAATAAACTTTTAATTTTTTATGCTTAAAATTACTTATAAAGTAATAAGACTGTGATCAAATGTTAGTCTAAATAAAGTAATTATTTTAAAAAAAGTGTGACAACTTTTGGAATTATGTTTCATCATTTTCATGATGATTTTCATAAGAAGAGTCAGGGAAGTATTGATGAAAAATCATTTAATATGATTATTGATTATCTTGAATCAAAATATGATATTTTACCTCCTGATTTGTATATTCAAAGGTTTGAAAGTAAAGCTTTAACTTGTAGAGATATATGCATTACTTTTGATGACTCTCTTAGATGTCAATATGATATTGCATTTCCAATATTAAAAAAAAGAAATATTAAAGCTTTCTTTTTTATTTATTCATCGACATTAACTGATAATCCGGATAAATTGGAACTTTATAGGCTATTTAGAAATGAAAAATTTAAAAATATAGACCATTTTTACTCGAATTTCTTTAAATTAGCATCTCTTAAATATGAAAAAGATTTTCGTAAAGGGGAGGAAAATTTCCAAAAGTCAAACTACCTACAAGATTATAAATTTTATTCATATTCGGATAAATTTTTTAGGTTCTTAAGGGATATTGTCTTTAATGATTCTATTTATGAAGAATTAATGAACGAATTATTCAAGAATTTTAAATTCGATATCAAGTCAGCCTCTGAGAGACTTTGGATGAGTCCTAATCAGATAAAAGATTTATATCAACAAGGCCATGAAATTGGTCTTCATTCACATAGTCATCCATTTAATATGGATAATTTAAATTATGACAAACAAGAAAAAGAATATAGCACTAACCTTTATTTTCTTGAAAATATTATTGGAAAGAACAAAGTCAGATCTATGTCTCATCCCTGTGGAAGATACAATAGTGATACTTTAAAAATATTAAATAATCTAAATGTAATTATTGGCTTTGGATCAAATCTTAAAACAAAAAATACTAATAATAATTTGGAAATTCCTAGAGAAGATCATATAAATATCTTGAATTCATTAAAAAGTTAATAGTAATTTTTGATTATCTTTAATTATTATCATTATTTTTTTTCAAGTATTCAATTTTGCCTTTTTCAATCTTGAAAATTTTATCACAATCTTTAATTGTGGTTAATCTATGGGCAATAAGAACTATAGTTATATCATTGCACATTTTCTTTAATTCTTTCATAAGTGATTTCTCTGTATTAACGTCTAAAGCACTTGTTGCCTCGTCTAAAAACAGAATTTCTGAATCCTTATACAGGGCTCTTGCAATTCCTATACGCTGTCTTTGTCCTCCACTTAATCTTACTCCTCTTTCCCCGACCGTTGTCTGGTATTTATCTGGACAGCTTTCAATGAATTGCGATAACTGTGCTTTTTCTGCAGATAATTTTACTTTTTTGAAATCTATTTCTTCAGATGGAACTCCAAAGGCGATATTTTCTATAATAGAGCTGTCTGACAAATAGATATTTTGGGGGACATGAGAAATAGAATCTCTCCATTTTTCAAGTAAATTGCTATTTAATTTACTATGTAAATTTTCCCCATTTAAAAATATATGTCCTAGATTTGGTTTTAACAAACCTAGTAATATATCCATTAAAGTACTTTTCCCACCCCCTGTTGTGCCAATAATTCCTACAAATTCGCCCCTTTTTATTTCTAAAGAAATATCTGAAAGTACTTTTTTAGAGCTATTGTTATATCCAAATGATACTGACTTAAGTTTTAATGCTTTAAATTTAGATCTTCTTCTAGAAGATTGTTTATAGATACTTTCGTTACATTGTTTATTTAGAATTTCTACTACTTCGTAAATTGAATCGTTGAGTCCTCTTAATCCATTCCAATTGGCATAAACAAGTTGCATTGAAGGTAATAAACGTTGTGCGCATAAAATAATCGAACCCAATATTGGGATTAAATATATAGATGCTTCTTGGGTATTTATTTTTATTAAAAAATAAGAGCAGAAAGACGTCAAAATTAATATCAGACCTTCAATTGCATATCTTGGAAATACTGCTATGAAAGCGTTTTGAGCTTGAGACCTTCTCAATTCTTTGTCTGCTTTAATATATTTTTTTAAATATAAATTTTGAGTTTTATCCATAATTACTTCTCTTATTCCTCCTAATCCTTCTTGAAGTATGTTCACTCTGGAATTATCAGAGAGTGTTATTAATTTACTATTATCTAATATCCTTTTTTTTGATGAAGAGGCTAATAAAAAATAAATACTACCAAGAATAAATATGGCTATAGTTGCAATTAACCAATTTAGTATAAATAAGGCAATTAATAAGAAAAACGAAATTATTGCTCCAGTCAATAAAAGTAATAAACTATTTAATGCTTTAACAGTTCTATCAAGTTGTATTACCAGAGAGGAAACTACATTAGCAGTATTATTTTGTAAGTGAACCTCATATGGCTGCAACAGTGTATTTCTAAAACAAAAGTAACTTAATTCAACCCCAATAGATGCCGCAGTTTTCCCAGAAAGCCATAGGTTCAAGGATTTTATAGAGGCTGAAAGTAAACAAGTTAGTCCAAATAAAAAAGTAACGGGTAATAAAAGGTCACTAGAATTATTAAAGCCGAAAAAAGAATAAGTACTTTGAAGGGATTCACTATTCCATAACGCTTCAGGTTCTGTAATTAATGATAAGAAAGGAATAATAGAACCTACAGAAGATAAATCGGCTAAGGCACTTATTATCATAATTATCAAAAGTTTTTTCACTTTCCTTTTGCTTTTTATTGATAAAAATGACCATAAAATGCTAAGAGACTTAATTGTACTAATAGACGATTTTTTCATGAATTATTTGAATTTGTAAGGAAGTTGTTATTTATTAAGAATGGTTAATGATTTATTAATAACAATAATTTAAAAAAAATTTTTAAAAAATAAAATTTAATAATGTAATTATATCCTTACGTAATTATTTTATTTTATGTTCACTTACTTAAATTTATATAATTTAAAAGTTTTAACTAAGAATAAATATGTATGAAGATCCTAGAGTGTTTAAAAAATTTTTAATAATTTAAATTAATCAAAGATTAGTATTTGATTTTTTAGGTATTTTAAAAGTGTGCAAACTATAAATTTTTATAATAAAGATTATTTTAGAAATAAACTCACGAAATGAAAATTTATAAATTGGATTTGCAGCGAGAATAAAAAGATAGAGTATGTTTAAAAACCTTGAATAAAGTTTCAAATAAATTAATAAAAATTGGATTATTAATATTTAATGTGATTCAAAGTTAGTGAAAAAATATATGTATTGAAAATGATTTAAAAAATATTTTATAAATTTAAAATTCCAGAATTATTTTTATAAGTTAATTAAGATGTTTTTAGAGTTTCCTTACTAAAAACGTATTTTCTTACAAAATTATTGCCTTTAATCTTTTCACCATTAGGGATTGTTTTATTTCTTTTATTACTTTTCTTTGTTAGAAAAAAAGTAAGGTTTATTTACTCAGCTTTTTTCTTATTAATTATTTTTAGTAATGGAGTTATAGCTAATGGATTGTGGCGATTATTAGAATTGCCTTGGGAGAGATTAGATTATTCTAGAGTTAAATCTACAGATGGAATAGTTGTATTAAGTAGTAGAAGATATTTGCCTCCAGGTAATACAAAAATAGTAGAATGGGGTGATGCAGATAGGTTTTTTGCTGGAATAGATCTTTATAAGGCAAATAAGTCAAATAGATTAATTTTTACTGGTGGAATAAATCCGTATACTCCAGATTTACCTCCAGAGGGGGATATTTATATGCAGGAGGCTATTTCTATGGGTATCCCTAAAAAAGATTTATACACCACATATCCCGTTACAAACACTTTTCTAGAAGCTAAAGCAGTCAAGGAAATTCTTGATGATGAAATAAGTTCAATTAAAAAAGAGGTGATTTTAGTAACTAGCGCATTTCATATGCAAAGGGCTAAAAAAGTTTTTGAAGATCGAGGTATAGTCGTTCTTCCATACCCTGTTGATTTTGTTAGTAGTAAAAGTTTTTTCTCTTCATTCAGAGATCCTTTAAATTGGGTGCCTAGTTCTACTAATTTAAATAGAAACTCTAATGCCCTAAGAGAAATTATTGGCAGGATTATTTATAGATCTTGGAAATAGATACTCAAATCAAAACTTAAATATATTTTTGGTTAACAAAATTACTTTTTAATTAATTTGAGGATTCTCAAAAGGAGATAGTATTTTCCTTGGATTATCTTTTTTGTGTTTATAGCCTAATTAATAAATTTTAAAGTTTGTGGGAAAATAGTTAAATGTTATTAGCAGAAATCATGATAAAAATGTAAATCTCTTGATGTAATTTAAGTTTAAGTATCAAATAGTAAAACTAAATAAAGTACTATATGATTTAAAGGCGTTAAAAATAAATCTTTAAGATGATTTATTTAAATAGCGTTTAGGAAATGGGGCCATAGCTCAGCTGGTAGAGCACCTGCATGGCATGCAGGGGGTCAGCGGTTCGAGTCCGCTTGGCTCCATCATAATTTTAGCTAGTTGTACCAATTATTTTGTAAGAAAATATATAAGAATATATGTTTTACTGTCTAAATATTTATTAATATTTATCCTCTGCGAGCAAATTTAAAACCAAGTTATATCTTATTAGTTATCTTAATGGCAAGCGAAGCATAATCAGTTCGAATCCCCTTTCTTCTAGTTAATTCATTTATTAATATAAAAATTTTGAAGATGCTTTTAGTAATATAAATTTCTACATAATTATCCAAGCTTATTCAATAAAAATTCTGCAAAATAAAATGCACTTTTAGGATTTTATTTATTTTGACTTTAATATCATTTTTAGAAAGTCATAAAGAAAGTTTTACTACCATTTTTAAAATCAATATTTTTTTGAAAATTAACAGGAATACTTATTATTATTTTATTTTTTTTTCAGTTTTTTTTGGGGCTCTAAGTATAGAAAGTAGATATTGATTTTTATTCACTTTATAAATTAATTTTGTCATTAAAGATGAAAGTGGTGAAGCAATTTTAAAACTATATCTAAAAAGTAATAATGAAATTATTAAAAAATTTGGTACATAAGTACCAATAAAATTCCTCTTGTAATTTTTAGGTAAATCCTTAAATCTTAATCCTCCTCGAGGCACATGGGAAACTATAAGGATTCCAGATGGTTTTAGAAGTTTATAGTAAGAATCAATCAAGTTAAAATATTTCATATGGTCTTTACCATAGAAAACCTTTCTAGATAACGGGTGGAATTCCCTTAAAAGAATAAAATCAAACTTTTTACCCTTTATTTCAGTGATGGAGCTTACATCCAATCCATCAGCACAAAAATGAAAAATATTATCAAAATCATTATTTAATCTCTTCGATATTTTTATACCCTCATCACTATTGTCAAAAGCAAAAACTTTTTTTGCAAACGGTGCTAAATATTTGGAGATAGTACCGCAACCACAACCAGCTTCTAATACTTCTATGTCCCTTTCAATGTAATCTATTTTATTCTTATTATTTGGAATTAATTCAAAAAGTTCTAAGAAATATGTCCATAAAAAAACTTCTTTTAAGATGCGCGAATTTATAGTTGTAATCGATTTTGAAATGGAATTCAATTCACCTTTATAAGTTAGATTTTGTCTATTATAAAATGATTTAATTTCATTCATAAAATTTAAATATTTACCTAATTATAATATTCATATACTACAAATTAAATCTTTATTTTTTATTAGTGCCTTTAAGATAAAAAAGCAATCAGCAACAACTCACGAATGAGTAAAAGTTTTAGAAAAGATATACACGGTGATCGTGGGAAAGAGGTAAATGCTAGAAATAGTTGCAAAAGCTATTTATAGCTTGGTTGGTGATCTTTGTGGCATGCAGGGGGCCGAAGTTAAATCACCTCGTCTCCACTTATTTTTATCATTAATCTTATTAAATTGGATATTTTCTAAAGATTCTGATATTTAAAATTCTCAAGTTAGGTATTTAAAGATATAGCTATATTTTGCAACAAATTTTAGGATGATTTTCAATATAATTTAATCTCGTTAAAATGTTCATCAATTATCAAATAAAAATATTTGTATTTTGTAGGCAATTTTTTTCTGCTTAAGATTAATAAACTTATTTTATGAATTAGAAAAATAATGTAGGATAATTAATAATTATCTTTAAAAATTAAGATATTTCTAATGAAATGAATATGCCAATTAAAAATAAACCGCTTTATAGACCTGAAATTGATGGTTTAAGGGCATTCGCTATTATTGCTGTAATAATTTATCACTTTAATAAAGATATCCTCCCATCAGGATTTTTAGGGGTTGATATATTTTTTGTAATTTCAGGGTATGTAATTAGCTCTTCTTTTTCAAAAATTAAGAGTGAAAGCATCTCGACATTTTTAATTAATTTCTACACAAAAAGAATTAAAAGATTATTGCCAGCACTAATATTTTTTATAATTACATTTTGTCTTATTTTAGTAACTCTGATTCCTCAGACAGGAAGTTATCTTAAGACAGCAATCGCCGCACTTTTCGGATTATCTAATTTATACCTGTTTAATTATTCAACAGATTATTTTGCCCAACAAAATGAATTAAACGTTTTCTTGCACACTTGGTCCTTGGGGGTTGAAGAGCAGTTTTACTTTATTTTCCCATTTATTGTTTGGTTTACTGGATTTAATAAAAAAATTAAAAATGGTTCAAGGAATATTTTAATTACAATTCTATTTTTAAGTACTTTATCATTATTATCTTTTATTTTCACATATAAGATAAATGAGCCAGCAGCTTATTTTTTAACTCATAATCGTTTTTGGGAAATAGCAATAGGATCCTTAACTTTTTTAATTGTAAATAATCGTTCAAAACTTAAAAATCTGATACAAAAGATTCCTAATTTTTTATTAATATTAGGATTAATAGTTATCCTATTTGCAGAAAATATATCCCCAATTATCAAACATAGTATTGCTGTTGCCCTAACATCTTTTCTTTTAATTGGCTTAATTAAAAAAGATTTTATTTATAAATTATTAATTCAAGAGAAGTTTCGTTATATAGGAAAAATTTCTTATTCATTATATCTTTGGCATTGGGGGATAATTTCAATAAGTAGGTGGACGATAGGTATACATTGGTGGTCAATACCAATACAATTATTTTTAATTTATTTAATTTCAGATTTTTCTTATAGATTCATAGAGAACCCTTTTAGAGAAAAAAATTTTTTCAAATATAATATGTTAAATATTTTAGTAGGGTTTTTAACTGCATTAAGTTCTGCAACTTTTTTATATCTTTTAGGAGGTCCACTTAAGGGGATTATTTATATTGGTAGTAATGAAAATATAGAGAATTTTTCTGAAAAAGAATTTTGGGATTTTAAGAATTGCGAATCAAAAAATTTTGAATCAAAAGAAATTTTATTGAAAAAATATCAGCGATGCTGGGTAAGTCAAAATGGTTATTTAGACTATAAATCAGATAACAAAAGTATTTTTATTTACGGTAATTCCTATAATGCGATGTTGATGCCTATTGCTGCAGAAATATCAATATCTGGAGAAAAAATAAACTTTCATTCATCTTACAGGGTGGGATGCTTGCCATCTTTAGCTTTGAATTACAAAAAAGATGGAATAATGGGAAGTTGTTCTAAAACCTTTCAATCATATTTGAATTTCTTTAACAAAAATTCAAAAAAAGGAGATTCTTTAATAATTATCGACTCTTATACATTATTTATGGAATCTCCAGGAACGAAACTATTTTATAAAGGAAAAGAAGTAAATCCAATTAAGGCTCAAGAAGTTTTTTTTAATGAGTTAGTAGCATTATCAAAAAAATTAAATCTAGAAAACAAAAATTTGATAATAACATCTCCTATCCCAGCAATAAGAAATAACCCTTTAATTTGTATATCTAAATTGGCTAAAACAAACAATAAATGTAAAGTATCTGAAGATATAAGTATTTATAATATTCGATTTAATAATCAAATGTATACCATTAATCAAAAAATGAAAGGTATAGAGGAGTATAAAATTAATTATTTAAATATCTACGCAGTATTAAAAGAATTAATCAATAAAGATTTAATTAATAATGATTTAAATAATATCTATTCTTATTATTCGGATACTCATCATTTGTCAAGAAAAGGTGCACTTAAATTGACAAATTACTTTAAATTAAATATTTTAAATTGAGTATAATTGTTCTCTTTTGAAGCTTTATTATAAATAAAGATAAAAAAATAAAATGGATAAAAAAATAAAATGGATAAATGATCCCTTCCCTCATTTAATAATTGATAACTTTTTATCCGAAGAACATTTTAATCAGTTAACTATCGAACTCGACAATACGAAAAATATTATTCAAAGGATATTTAAGACTTCTCTAGAAAATAAAATAATTTATAAAGATACTTTGATGACAAAGAATGTTAGAGAATTAGTTGATAGAATGGGATCATTAGAAATAAAAAAAATAATTTCTCAAATAATAGATAGTAAAAATATTTTAAGTATGGGTGACCTTGAAGATTATGGCGGATATTCACCGTATCATATTACTGAAAATAATGGCTTTTTAGGTTCACACGTAGACCATTCTTCAATAAAAGGAGGCAAATTTAAACACATCGCCAATACTATTTTTTATGCAAGTAGTAGATGGCAGAAAGGGTGGGGCGGCCATACAATACTGTTTTCAAGAAATGGTTTATCTCAAAAAGTTAAAATTGATCCCATACCAAATAGATTAATATTTTTTATACATTCTGCAAATTCATTTCATGGTGTATCTAGATATTTTTCAGAAATGAATATACAAAGAAGGACTTTTTATCATGATTACTATGTAAGTAATAATGAAATAAATCAAGTAATGTTTAAGGTTAATTTAAAAAGAAAAAATAAAATTCATCACTCTTTCCATGACACAACTTTTGTTCCATTTTTGCCATTTGGTATAAAAAAAGTAAAAATTAGAACTATTTTTCTTTTGACAAATTTTAAATATATTTCTGGATACTTCAAATATTTAATAAATCTTATTTTAAAAAAAAGCCCTTAATAAAATAAGTTTGTTTTTGAATCTATAATAAGCTTTTAAAAAATTTCACAATTTATATTCAAAATAATCTCTAATGTTTTTTTTAGAAATAAAGATTTAAAAAATTTGCTTATTAATCGTGATTATGGAATATTTATAAAATAAGAAATCAATCATTTTAAATGTTAAAAAAAACATTCATCTTATTAAATGAATGCGATATTAAGTACATACCAAAGTCCACTAAAAATATATTTACTTTTTCGCCATTTTTAGCTAAAGAAATTCAAAAGGAAAAATTAAAAGTAGACTTTCCAAATCCTAATAAAACTGTTGTCAGTTCTGAGATTAGATTAGCAAAAGTTCAGGAGTACTCAGATGCAATTACTGATAGCATTGAGATGAATAGAATTTTTAAATATATTAATGAATACGAAGAATTAATTGCTCCATATTTATATTTACGCTTATCACAATTTTTTTATATCAAAGAATTTTTGCCTGAAAGTGAATCATATTATTTATTTGTAGATAGTAATTGGAAATTTTTTAATAAAAAAATTGATGTGATAATTCAAATTGAAAAAAGGTTGTCTGAGCAAAATTATTTTTATAAAGAAATATTTGATTTTGGTGATAGATATAATTCTCTAACTTTGGTTGATGAAATGGAATTTATTTTTAATAGATTTCTTGGATTTATACAAAAAATAATTTTTAAATTTTTAATTAACAATAATACAGAACTTTTTATTTTATCAGATAGTAAACAATACTTTCTTCCTAAAATAAAGAATTATTTGAAAAGTAAAGATAAAATGACAATGTCCTTAGTATCATGGCAGAGCTCTCTAGGTAAGATTAAATCTTTATTAAAGTTATTAATAAATATTATTTCAAAAAAAGCAATATCCGATGCAACATTTTTTCTAATACCTATTAAAAAATTAAATATTATTGATATTCAAAAAAAAATTTATAGTATTTTCCCGAGTATAATTAATGAGGATGAGAAATTTATAAAAAGATTAATTTTAGATATTTCTACATATTTAGTTGTAACAGATGGATATCAAAAATATCTTTTTAGTCTTCTAAATAAAAAAAATATAAAAAATACTTTTTTACATTCCACTAGATTTTCAGAGTTATATTCTTTGGCATCAATAATGTCCAAAAGAAGTTCAAATATTTTTTTAATTAGTCATGGTACCCATACACTTCATAATAATAATTACTTAAATTCTATAGCAAATAAACAACTCGCATTAGGACTACTATATTCAAAACTTGAGAATATAATTCATTGTTCTCAGTCATTATTTTCTGATGATTATTTATCATCAATAAAATTTAAATTTAAGAAGATAAATCATTTAAGTATCTTAAATCCAGAAAAATCAAATAGAAAAAATTCAAAGTTTAAAATACTTCATGCCAGCACCATAAAAACTTTTAATCAAAGAAGTTATTATTATGAATCTTCATTTGAATATATAAGTGGTATTAAAGTTTTAGCGAAAAAATTATCCTCACTAGCCGATCAATTGGAAATTGTAGTAAGGGCAGGATTTATTAAAGAAGAATTAACTTATGAGTGCCTGAAAGATGAATTACGTGATTTTAATAAATTTGTTAAAATCTCATCTAATAAGGACTTTCTAAAAGATCTTGCAGATTGTAATTGTTTAATTTCATTATCTTCCACTACCCTAGAGCAAGCATTTAGTACAGGAATCCCATGTTTAAGTTATGGATTTACTAAATATAATCACTTTGGCTCATACTTAAACCTGAACATAGATAAGACACATCAAGATTTTCATATCTTGAATCAAATAGAAAAGAAATTAGAGAGTAAATTTATTTACTCTGCTAGTCCAGAAAATTCTAGAGAAGATTTTTTCGGAATTATTGCAGAATGATATGATCATCTATAAATACTCCAAGTAATAAATTACCTAAATTTATAATATTATTTTAATATGAAGGAAATTATAAACTTTTAATTTGATGTCCCATGAAAATAAAGAGAGATTTGGACTTTATATGGATTTGCTCCAGTCTTCAAATTACTTTAAATTAGTTTGTGGAGCTGGAAATGAAGATAAAAATGAGGTTGAATATTTAACTTTTATTTACACACTATCTGGATGTGCAGGTTTTGATGTGTCCGCTAGTCCCGACATTGTAAAAGCTGCAAAAAAAGGAATTAATGCGGCGTTGTTAAAAGCAAAAAATTTGAATATTGATATACCTTTTAGACCCTTTGTAACTGTAAGTGTTGGAATGCCTGGAGATCATCATGTTCGCAAAGCTCTTATTAATAATAACTGTGTAAGCTGTAATCTTTGTATACCAACTTGTCCCACTGATGCAATTCCCTCTAATTTAGTAATTATTCCTGAATTGTGTATAGGTTGTGGAAATTGTGAAGCTGCTTGTCCTCCAGCTGCTAATGCAATCGAATATAGTCATAATTCAAAAGAACTTTCATCATTATTACCAAAATGCGTTGAGGCTGGAGCTGAAAGCATTGAACTTCATGCCGGTGTTCCTGATGACGAATCAACTTTAGAAGAATGGAAAGTGGTATCTGATTCTGTACCTAATGGGATGATTTCTATGTGTTTAGATAGAAAACATTTAAGTAATGATATGTTAATAGATAGGATTCGTTTAGCACAAAATATTGCAAGTGATAGACTAATAATTCAAGCTGATGGGATACCAATGAGTGGAGGTACAGATGATTTTAATACAACTTTACAAGCAGTTTCCATAGCCGATTTTATAGATAAAGAAATTAAGAAAAAAGACAAAAAGTTTGAAAAATTGCCTGTTTTAATATCAGGAGGTACTAATTCATTTACTGGAAATTTAGCTAGAAAATGTAATGTTCCATTTAACGGTATTACAATAGGAACTCATGCAAGAAAAGTAATTAATGAATATGAATCAAAACCGATTTTAATGAATAATCAAGATCTTCAAAATGCCTTGAAAAATGCAAAAAGCTTAATTTTGGGAAACTTAAAAGGTTGAAATTAAAATTATTTTTAAATGGAAAATATAAGAATTGAAAAACTAGATTCATATTTTAAAAATAAACTAAATGAATCAAAATTTTATAAATTAGATTTTGGGATAGATAATGTAAATATGGAAAATTCAAATTCATTAATCTTTTTTGCATTTTTATCTGGATTTTCTGCAATTGATATTCCTGCTAATCAAGAATTTATAAAAATAGCAAAAGATGAAATTATAAAAGCCAAACAAAAATCTTCACAGCTATTTAATAATGAAAATTTGAAGTGCTTATTATTTACAAGTTTAGGAATTAATTTTTTTTCAAATTTAGATAGCAATCAATTATTTGAGAAAATAGGATATTTAAAAGAGGATGGAATTGATGTCATAGATATTCATATAAATGATATTGACTATATAAACAATATTAAAAAAGTTGATTTAATATGTGAATTCTTTAAAGATAAAATACTCTCTATTAATTTAAGCCGAAAAAGATTAAGTAATATTCATATGGTTGATTTGTTAACTAGCTTCTATGCTCATCTAAAAAATAAAATGATTATAGAAATCGAAGGCATAAGATATTATAGTAATGATTTAAATCAGGTTTTACAAACAGTTTCTACAGCTGATATTATCAATAAGCAATTTAAACTAAAGAGTCCTAAATATAAACGTATTCCTATTTTACTTGGAAATTCTCATAAAAGGAAAATGGAAAATCTGGCTTTAGAATGTAATGTTCCTTATAATGGGATAAATGTTGATTCAAAATACCTAAAAGAATTCTTAGATAAACAAATAAATGTTGATAATGAAAAAAATATTGAATCTCTCTTAAATCAAATCAGAAAAATATTTTTGTAAAGTAATAATTTAATTTCATAATTATAATAATCAAACTAAAATTTAATTATAAATATTAAAAATTTAATCTTATGAATGAAGATTATATCCTTGTAATTCCTGCAAGATTGGAATCAACTAGATTACCAAAAAAACTTTTGATAAATATTGAAGGCAAAACAATTTTAGAAAGAACTTATATTAATGCTTTGAATGCAGTTGGAGACAAAGATAAGATAATTATTGCTACCGACTCAAAAATTATTGAGGAGCATTGTAATTCATTTGGAGCTAATTCAATCATAACTTCTAACAAATGTTTAACAGGTACAGATAGAATTGCCGAAGTTGCAGAGAAAATATCAGCAAGCCAATATATTAATTTGCAAGGTGATGAACCTTTGTTCCCAAGCGATCAATTGCAAATATTTATTAATAAAGTTACCAAAGATAATTCACATGTATATACGGCAATTACATCAATAAATAATGAAGAGGATTTTAGGAATTATTCTATTCCAAAAATGGTGTTCTCAAAATCAAAAAAACTTTTATATTCAAGTAGAGCGCCAATTCCTGGGAATAAGAAAAATATATTTCTTAATTCTTTTAAGCATATTTGTGTATATGCATTTAATAAAACACATCTTGAATGTTTTAAGAATGAAAAAGAAAAAACTAAATTTGAATTTATTGAAGACCTCGAAATTAATAGATTTTTAGAATTAGATATACAAGTAAAATGTGTTGACCTTGCTTTCGGTGGTAAAGCTGTTGATACAGAAAATGATCTTAATAAAGTGATTAATATTATTAAAACAAATATTAATTCTTAATTTCTTTGTAGGCCTCTCTTTCTTTCTTTAATTTATTCATTAAATGTGAAGTATCTACAGATGAAACTGGGAAATCGACTCCTACTTCAATCAAACACTCTAATTCTTTTTTATTTCGATAAATTGATAGTATTTTTTTATTATATTTTTTGCAATATTTAACAACTTCTCTTAAGTAAGAAATAATCTCAAAAGAAAAAATCTCGCCAGGTTTATTAATTTCTAAAGATAAATCATAAGCCCCAAAATATACAAATTCTACTTCTTTATTTTTTATTAGATTTTCAGAATTTTTTATTCCATTTAATGATTCTATTAAAATTCCTATTGAGGGATTTGTGTAATTTTCTTTTTTTTGACCATAGTTATACCTAGTTACAAAAGGAGAGAAACTTTTATTTCCGTTAGGGAATAATAAACTCCTTCCAATAACATCTTTTAATTGTTCGGTGGATTCAATATGAGGAAATAAAATCGCATCAACTCCAGTATCTATTACTTGCACTATTAGTTGATATGAATCGCAAGGGATTCTAACAATTGTATAAAGTGAATTAGATTTGGCAGTGAAAATACAATCTTGAATTGTTTGAGGGTTGTGAATTCCATGCTCAAGATCCAATATAGTTAAAGAAAAGCCTGCTTTTGCAATTATGTCTGTAATTATATTTGAATTTAAAATTTGCCAAATACCTAATCCACTTGTTAAATTTTTCATAATTTTGAAGGTATTAAATTAGATTGTTATTCAATTCTTATAGAAGATAAATCAGAAAGACAATAATTAGAAAATTGACTTAGTGTATCAAGATCTATTTGACCCGATTCTACAAGTAAAGATGCCTTTAAGTTTGCATTTACTGCCATTTCATGATCTACTGGCGTGTCGCCAATACAAATAACTTCTTTGGGATTTATTGAGAAGTTTTGACAAATAAAATTACATGCTTTGCCAAGACTTTTGTTCCCAAACTTGCTATCTCCTCCAATAACAAAATCGAACTTATTTTTTAAATCTAAAACTCTGATTGTTTCATCAGCATTATATTTAGTATCGCTAGTAATAAGAAATAATTTGACTTTAAACTTTTGAAGTTTTTCTACTAAATTTTTAGCTGGATAAATCGGCAGAATATATTTATGAGCATCCTTTGCAAAATCTTTATGAATTTCTTTAAAAATATCCTCTAAATATTCAGCTTTGATTTGGATATTCATTTTTTGAAAATGATTAATAATTTTTAAAATAACTTCTTTTCTACTTTTTATAGCAATTGGTCCCTCTGGTAATAACTTGTTAGAATTAATATCTAGTCCCATTACTTGCATTAAATCCAGATAATCTATTTGTTTTAAAAAGAGATCATTAACTATTTTTTGTGATCTTCTTTTAATAATTTCTGACCAATAAAAACTACTATCAGTCAGTGTGCCATCTTTATCAAATATTATTCCACTGATATTATCTAGTCGAAAATAATCTGTTATTAAATTAATCATTACTCTCTTATCAATCTACTTTTTATTGTTTGAATTCTAGTATTCTCTTCTTCTGATCTGAAATTATACATTTTTCTTTTAAGGTTTAACCAAGCTAATTCAAATTCAAGACCTAATTGAATTAAATTATCAAATTCTTTTTTTGTAAGTGAATTAGTTAATTTAAAAGTTGCTTTTCTAGATTCAAAAGCCTCTAGTTTATAATCCTTTAAGTAATTGATAAATTCGAAACTATCCGAAGATAAATTCCCGCCAATTGTGCACTTAACATTCTTCCTGCTTGCTTTTGTGATTATATCTTTTGCAATATTCAAAATTTCTTCAGAATTTACATCTGTTATCTTTAGTGAAGAAGATAAATCTGTCCTCCCAATGACAATATGAGAAATTGGTAAAGACTTTTCTTCAATTAATTGTAATATATTTCCGATATTTTTATATCCAAGCTTGCTTTCAATATTTATTGATAATTTATTAATTATATTTAGATCTTGGAAATCATTTAAAAATTTGTTATATGAAATTATAAAATATTCAAGACTATAAGATGATTCAATCATTGGTATTAATATATTTTTTGCACTCAATTGAAAAGCTTCAAAAATATCTCTTATTGCTGCAGGACCTCCAGTTTTAAGTGTAAGAGGAACATTGTTTTTGAAACATATATTTGACAATAAACCCAGTTCATCTATCCTAGTTCCCTCAGCCTCAAATTCAGCTTTTATAGCCATAAGTCGACCAGTTTTAATAAGAGAATGAATTTTGGCTTCTAAATTATTAATATCTTTTTTCATTAATTTAAAGTTTCTAGTAGGTAGTCAGTTAAGTGTATTTTTCTTTCTTTTAAATATTGGGTTTTATTACTTATTGAGTTACTCATAATATTAAGTAATTTTGCCTCTAAAGATTGATAAAATAATAAATCATTTTTAAGATTAAGTTGATCTTCTTTTAAATATTTAATAGTAAAGAGTCCCGTTTTTACAAAGTCTAATGAAATGTCTTCGTTAAAAAAATTTTTTAAACCGTCATAATTTATACCACCAGATAATGAGATTAAAAAATCATTTTTAATATTTTCTTTAATTGATTCATGTATCATTTCATTTAATTTTTGTTCGTAATTAGAAACCTCAAAATTATTATTTTTAGTTTTAAATAAAGATCTTATTAATGCTCTTCTATCATAATTAATAACAAAATTATTTTTATTTAAAAATTTTGGGAATTGGAAATCTTTTAAATCCTTAAGAAGCGTTAAACTTTCACTACTTGTAATGTTAATAAAAATAAATTTAGATGAAAGTTCTTCTATGGAATCGCTATATATTTTCTGGAAGGCTTGAATTATCTTCGTTACTGAAAATAATGATTCTACTATTTGAAATTCGAAAGCATCTGCGTCAATATTTTTAGCTTCTTGAATATCTCTTATAGACTCAGATCCACCTATTTGAGAACAATAATTAAATTTTTTAAATCTTGAATAATTTCTTAGCATTAATGTTTCACTAGAACTTAATAAAAATAAATGCTCACTTGCGTTAAGGAATATATTATTTGATTTAATCAATTGCCTTTAATAAAGCTTCAAAACTATTATAAACTATTAAATATATTTAAATCTTTTAAAAGATTTATAATTAAAAAAAAATATTTTATTTGCAATTATTTGTTTAAAGAATTATAATTTCGAAAAAATCCTTGAGAAATACTTCTATTAAAAAATTAAGAATTCTTTATCAAAATATTAGAAAAAAAAATAGTATTTATCAAAGTTATTCAGCAAGATTAAATTACTTAAATTTATCAGTTCATTTTAGCAGGGATGAAAGAGAATTCGATATTTCAAATTATAAGTTATTCAAAACCTTAAAATTGTCAAATAAAGATGGTTTTGATAAATCTGATATTTATCATCATCAAAAATCTATCCTTTATTACTTTAAGAATTTTAAAGAATATAATTATTTGATTTCCAATAAAATTTTTATCATAATTATGAGTGATATTTTAAAATTTATAAAGCAATTAATAGATACTTTTGGAATATTTATTATCACTTTGATAAGAGCTACTCTAAATTCATTAAATATTAAAATTAAAAATAAAAAAAAATTTGTAAAGAAAAAAATTTACAGCACTACTTTTTTTAATTTAAGAAAAGAAAAATCTGCATCTTATTATTATCCAAATATAAAAAACGAAAAAAATAGTATTGCATATTTAATAACTTTCGCAGAGGATTGTAATGGATTGTTTTCAATTAGTTTGATTAAAACTTTAAGAATTAAAGGTTACCTATCACCTTTGTACACATTAGGATTATTTAGTTTTTTAAGAAGCATTTTTCAATTTATTCACCTTTATTTGCACGATTTATATTTAGGAATTTTTGTTAAAAATTTTGATTTTATAAAATTCTGGTATGGATGGAAAAAAATTTCTGAAATTTTTTACAGTATAATTCTTTATAATTCTTTAATCGAAATTGTAAAGAAATCTGATCAATGTGAGTTTATTTCTTGGTATGAAAATCAACAAACTAATAGGGCATTTTCATTAGGCGTCACCTATGGAAGGAGGAAATTTAATTCTAATTCGACGTTATCTACTTATAATGGATCTCCATTTTCCATAAATAATAAAGCCCAATATTTCCCTAATATAAATGAATATAATATTGGATTTTGGGGAGATAAATATTATTTACAAGATAAAGACTCTATGAATGAAATGAGAAAATACATTACCAAAATTGGGCTTAAATTAGAATTAGAAATTGTTGAAGATGCAATGGTTAGATCAACTGATAAATTTTTTGCAAATATTGAAAATATTTATTTTGATTATCAAATCACTATATTTACCCATGATTCATATTGGGATATGCTTGCTTGTATATTATCAATTTTCAATACTAACAACAAAGAATTCTCTGTCCCTAGAAGCTTAGTTAAAAAAAATAATTTAATATTTATTAGGTTACATCCATCATTAAATAAATTGGATGCTTTAAAAGAAATTAATAAATTTCATGAAATACCTTCTGAAATTAATTTCAAATTTATAAATAATAGTAATGAATCAATTGAAAATTCAATAAGAAAAAGTGAGCACTGTTTATTTGGACTTTCGACATATATAAATAATGCTCTATCTTTGAAAGCATCTGTTTTTGCTGTTAATACTAATCATATTAATCAATGTCCAATTAACTCAAAAAACGAAAATTTTATAAAATCAAGATTTTTAAATCCTTTGTGATTTACTTAATAAATACAGTGATATATAAATTTAGATTTCAAAAGAAAATTAATATTTTATAGATCTTAATTTAATTTATTAAGTTCTAATTTCTTTATTATTTTAAAATAAATATTGAAAATCTCAAATAAATTTTTTATAAAATAAAAATTTAAAATATTTTTGATTCAAAAACTTTAAAGATATTTTTCTCCAGTTTCTCGCTTTCTTACAAATTTAGCTGGATTGCCATAGGCAATAATGTTATCCCCTATATCCTTATTTAAGTAGGAACACGCGCCAATTATACTATCTGATCCTATCTCTATATTATTTTTAATGGTCGCACCTATTGAAATAGCAGTCCTTTCTCCTATCTTAACATCGCCCCCAGTTGTTACTCCAGGAGCAATAGAGGCAAAATCCATAATATTATTATCATGATCTAATGAAGATCGAGTATTTACAATTACTCCTTTACCAATTTTTGTGAAACTATTTATAACACTTAATGGCATTACTACACTGCCATTCCCAATAGAACAATTTTCCGAAATATAACTACTAGGATGGACTAAAGTGGCGGCTATAGCATTTGGATTTTTTAATTGAAACTCAAGAGTAATTTTTTCTCTGGTGAAGTTATCACCTATCGCCACAAAAAAATAATCACTATAATTAAAGATTTCGTTATTAAGTATATTAGAACCTAGGAACTTCTCATTTTTATAATTTAGATCTTGATAATGAAAATCACAAAACCCTTGAGATTTTGCCACTTCAGTTATTACTTTTGCATGCCCACCACATCCTAAAATTAAGATTTTATTTGAATTTTGAGGCAACTTTTTAAGCATCTTTTTTTAATTTTATTAATTCTAGAACTTGTTTCTAATTTTCAACTTTTGTTAAAATAAATTATTACATGAAATACTCGATAAAAATTAAATAAAAGTTATTATCTCCTTATCTAATTAAAAATTTAACTATTTTTATTAATTCAATTAAGAGTGTTTAAAAAGATAAATCTTATCAAGACAATTATCGTTACAAGATTAGAAGTCCTTTTAAAAAAAATTTTTATTTTTATGACTTTAATAATAAATAAATATAAATTTTATATGAAAAGTCTATTTTTTTTTATTTTTAGGAATAGGGTTTCTAATTTTTCAAACTATTGATGAATTCTTTTCTCATTTCGAAAATATCGAATTTTTTTATATGATGATAACTATTCTCAGATAATTTAATATATTTTTTTTCATTGTTGATTAATTCCATGATTCCTTTATAAATTTCATCTATATTCATTTTTTTACAAGTAATGGCTATATTTGTAGGTGCTAGATAATTAACACCATTTTCTAGTAAGGTATTAATTATTGGAATATTATGCGCCATAGCCTCTAGTTGGACTAATCCATAAGCTTCAGATGTGGTAATAGAGGGAAATAAAAATATATCAGCTTCTGCAAGTAATTTATATTTCTTTTTTTCAGTTACTTCTCCAATTAATTTAACTCTATTGTTGAGATTTAAATTGTTTACTATATCCAAAAGGCTTGATTTAAGAGGACCATTACCAACAATTGTGTAGTAGACATTTTCATCAGTATATTTTAAAGCTTTTATTGCATATTCATAACCTTTATATTTAACTAATCTTCCAATACTTAATATATTTATTTTCTTTTTATTTTTAATACTTTCTCTTTTATTCTTTTTATAAAAGTTAAAATCTTTTATTTCAATACAATTATGAATTATTTTGGTTTTTTTATTTAAAAATTTAAATTTATAAATAAATGAATTTCTTAAGTGAAAAGGTGTGAAGAAAATTAATTTTGCTGAAATAATGTATAGAAAAAAATCAATAAGAAAAATTATTGGCGAAAACAATTTATAACTTTTATAAATATCTGCGTGCCAACTTACAACTATTTTTAAATTGGGTTTTCTAAGCTTATAAAAAATTAAACATAGTGCTGATATCGGATCAGGATGTTGAATATGTACATAATCATAATCAGATTTGTTAAATACTATGGATAATATGTATTCTATTGAAATTGCAAATGTCCCAATTATTATTTGAGATGGAAAAACAATCTCTTTAATACCCTTAACCAGTCTTTTATTTTTTGTTTTTATTTTTTTGCTTAAATCATAACTATAGTTAATAACATCGAATTCCCCACCAGAATATAGATTTAAACAATAAGCAGGTATGCCTCCTAAATAATCTAAAGGTGCTCTTGAAAGGCAAAGGATTCGCATATTAATAATTTATTATATTAATCTTATAAAATAAAATGTTTTTTAATAATTTAAATTTGCTTTTAGTAATTTAATTGTTTCGCTTCCCCAAGATTCTTCATTTGCATTAATAAAATATTTCAAATTTGCACTTAAAGCTGCTTGTTGATCTGAAATATTATCTCCAATCATAATTGAATCTTCTAATTTTATTTTATGATCAATCGCAGCTTTAATTAACATCCCTGGATTAGGTTTTCTATCAAATGATTCTTTCAAAAATTTATTTATTCCTTTTTTGGGATGAAATGGGCAATGATAAATGTCAGTAATTTTAATTTTATTTTGCTTAAAAATACTTTTCATATAATTGCATAATGTAATAAAGTCATTTTCTGTAAATATACCTCTACCAATTCCAGCTTGATTAGTTACGATAATTATTTTATATTTTAAGCTTAAAGCAGTTTTACATATTTCAAATATTTCAGGTCTAAAAGTGAAGTCACAAATTTTATGAACATATCCATAGTCTAAATTAATTACCCCATCTCTATCAAGAAAAAGCGCTCTATTTGATTTCATAAAAAAAATTTTCTTGCCATATCTAAATCCTCAGGAATACCGATATCGATAAAAGATCCATTTAAAATAACAGATTGCAATGTTTTTTTTTGAATTAAAAGAGGGAAAAAGTCCTTTTCTAATGAAAATTTATTTTTATCGAAAGAAATAATTTCTTCCTTTTTAATAAGATATGTGCCTGTATTTATTAAATTTATTCCCTCAACTTTTCTCTTTTCATTAAAGCTTGTTATTAAATTATTATTGTCTATTTTAACTACTCCATATCTTGAAGGATTTTTTAATTCTTGACATAAAACGCTATTATTTCCTTTTAACACTGAACTAATAAAATTTAATCTAGATACATCATGATAAGTATCCCCATTTAATACTAAAAGCATATCATCAGGAGAACTTAAGGCTGCATTTTTAACAGCACCTCCTGTTCCTAACAATTCATCCTCAGAAATATAGAATATTTTAATATCTTTAAATTTATCTCCAAAGAAGTTGCGTATCATGTTGCCTTTGTAGCCTATTAAAATAGTTACCTCTTTAAAATTCTCAAAATACAATTGATTTATTATTAATTGTAGAAATGGAACACCATTTATATCAGCTAATACTTTAGGTCTATCATCTACAGTTTTTCTTAATCTTGTCCCTAATCCACCAGCAAGAATAATAGGACGACTAACCATTTTTTTTATGTAGAAATGTTTTTTCAGTAGCTTCGCATATTATATGTCCAATTAATATGTGTAACTCTTGAATTCTAGGAGTATCTGAACTAGGAACCTTTAAAATATGATCGCAATATTTACTCATTTCACCACCACTTTGACCTGTTAATCCAATTGTATTTAATCCTAATTCCCTAGCCTTTTGTAAACCTAATATTATGTTTTTGGAATTTCCTGAAGTTGAGAATGCAACTATCGTGTCAAATTTTTTGCCTAATCCTTCAATTTGTCTTGAAAAGATTTTTTCATAACCATAATCATTAGAGATCGCAGTTAAAACAGAAGTATCAGTTGTTAATGCTAAACCGGGGATTGAATCCCTATCTTTAATAAATCTGCAAATGAATTCTGCAGCCATATGTTGTGAATCTCCTGCGCTTCCTCCATTACCCATAAATAATATTTTATTACCCTTTTTTAAGCTCTCAACTATAGTTGATACAATTTTACCGATCTCATTTAAAAAGTCTTTATCTTCTTTAACTAAATCAAGTATATTTGATAATTCAATAAATGAATTAACGATTGATTCTTTGTTTATTGAACTTTCCATGCAATTACTCCATTAGATTCAAAATTGCAGAAGAACGTTTCTTTAGAATACTCTAAAAGCATATTTTTCAAAATAATAGCACTTGTTGGTTTGACCATAAATAAAATAAATCCACCTCCACCAGCACCTGAAACTTTAGCTGCCTCTGCTCCAAATTCAAATCCTTTTATTATCCTTTCATCAATTAATTCATTGCTTACTTTAGTTGATGTTTTGGATTTAAATTGCCAGCTTCTATTTAGAGAATCCCTAATAATATTTCTATCGCATTTTAAAATCCCATTTTTCATTATATAACTTTCACTTTTTATCTTATGGAGATTACTAATAGCTATTTTGTCGTCTCTTTCACATTGAGTTAATTGATCATTTATTACATCTTTAGAATGTCTTGATAAACCAAGGCTATGCAATATAAAAGAACATTCTAGTTCCGAAACAAACCATTCTTTAATTCTAAGAGGATTAACGAGAACATTATTTTTTTTGAATTCAATAAAGTTAAATCCTCCAAAGGATGCAGAATAATGATCTTGTTTACCACCTGCAAGATTGCATTCTTCCCTCTCAATTTTAAAAGCCAATTCAGCTATGTCATAGTCATCTAGCCCTAAATTTAGGCTTTCATCAAATGCTTTTAATATCGCTACTGTAAGTGTTGAGGAACTTCCAAGCCCAGAGCCAATAGGAGCATCACAATATGTTGATAATTTGCAGGCTATTAGATTATTTAGTTTTAATTTTTCAGATATTACTTTTATTGTGGCGAAATGAAGCAGAAGTTCTTTTGGGATTTTTGAATATATGACTTTTTCTTTGATGCTTAATTTTATTCTTTTTTTATATTCAATAGATTCTGCAACAAAATAATTTTCATTTTTTTCTATCTCAGCATAGGCATATTTTTTGATAGTAATATTTAAGGCCGCTCCTTCATATTTTTCATAATAACTTTTAAGGTCAGTACCGCCACCAGCCATTCCAATTCTTAATGGTGCTCTAGAACGTACGTGACAAATATTTTCATTCAAAACTTTCTTAATTTATGGTTTCAATTTTTTATATATTAATTTATTAGGGTTAAAATAAAAAATAAACAAACAAATATTAAATAACTTTAATTTTATTAAAATTTTTTTTAGATATTATGAAGTTATTATTTTAATAGATTAATAAATAAAATAATTCTTAAATTAATTGCTTCATGATATTTCAATCAAAGTATGACATTGTTATCGATTTATTAGAAAGTTATTAAGAAAAAATATATACTAAAAGAAATTTATATTGGTATATTTTAATATTAATATTAGAGAATAAATAGAATGAGTAGTATACCGAATTGCATTTGTATGATCCCAGCAAGAATAGGATCTCAAAGATTTAGAAAAAAAAATTTGGCGTTAATTGGAAATAAATCTATCCTTGAGTTAGGGATTGAAAATGCTATCAATGCAAATATTTTCGATGAAATAATTGTTAATGGTGATGATGAAGTCTTTGAATTAATTGCAAAAAAAAAAGGAGTTAAATTTTATAAGAGGGAGAATCAACTTGGCTCAAGTGACACAAAATCAGATGATGTAGTATTTGACTTTATATCAAAAAATAAATGTGAGAATATTATTTGGTACAACGCAATTGCTCCACTTCAAACTATAGATGATATTAAAGGATTTACTATGTCTTTAAGAGAGACAAATATTGACTCTCAATTTGCTACAAAAAAAGAGTATTTACAAGCAATCTTTAAAAATAAACCTTTAAATTTCTTAGAAAATAAAAAATTCCCAAAAACTCAAGATTTAGATCCTATTGAACTGTTTGTTCCTTCATTAATGGGTTGGAAATATAAATCTTTTATTGAAAAATATAAATCTGATAAATATGCATTTTTGTGTGGCAATATAAATTATTACCCGGTTTCAAATCTCTCTTGTTTGGTTATTAAAACTGAAAATGATTTTCGACTAATTAGATCTGTCATAAAAGGAATTTCATCATATGATGAAAATATTGAATATTTTGAGTAATAAAATGTTGAAATTAGACTTTAAATTTATTCAAAGTCAATCTAAGAAATTATTAATTAAAAATGGAGCTAATGAATTTTCCGCAAATTCTGTTTCTCTTGGATTATCAGAAACATCTCTCAGAGGGGTAGATTCACATGGTATAAGGCTTTTACCTCATTATCTAAATGCTCTTAGAAATGGAAGAATTAATGGAAAACCGAAATTCCAAATCAATAAAAAAACACCCTGTTTCATAGGTCTTGATGCAGATAACGCTTTTGGTCATGCTGCTGGATTTAAAAGCATAGATTTAGGTATAGATATTGCTAGTGAATTTGGCATATGTGCTATTTCAGTTTTTAATTCAAGTCACCCAGGGGCAATGGCATCTTTTGCTCTTAAGGCTGCCAAAAAAGATCTTTGTTGTTTTGCGTTTACTCATGCTGATTCCTTAATTCAGAGCTTTAATTCAAAAGATGTTTTTTTTGGGACAAATCCAATTTGTTTTGCTGCTCCTAGAGCAAATGAAGAGCCTTTTTGCGTAGATATGGCTCCAACTTATGCTCCTTGGAATAAGATTTTAGATTATCAAGAAAAAGGATTAAAACTCGAGAATAATATTGCAATTAATTCGCATGGTGAGCCAACTATCAATCCTGAAGATGCAAAAGCTTTATTACCAATAGCAGGATATAAAGGCTATGCTTTAGCTTCTTTGGTTGAAGTTTTATGTGCCTCTCTTAGTGGTATGAATTATGGACCTAATATTCCATCTATGTATGGATCATCAATAAAGCAATCAAGGAAATTAGGACAATTTTATATATTAATGAGACCAGATATAAATGTAGATTTAGATGAATTTGCTGAAAATCTTCATAAAATGTCTGAAGATATCAGAAATCAGAAATCTCAAAATGATAAATCTGTTTTAGTGCCTAATGATCCTCAAATAATTGAATCAAAAAAGAGACTTAAGAATGGTATTCCTGTAAGTTCAGAAATTTATAGGCTTCTCTCATTTTAAAATTATGACTTCTAAATTTATAGAGATAATTATTGTGGGAACAGGAGCTTATGTATGTGGGAAGAAAGATAATGATTTTGGTACTATACTCCCTTCTCTTTTCGTTTATGTTCAGAAATTTAAAATAAAATTAAAATTGACTGTAGCTTGTAATTCTAATATTGGGAAAGAGAGAATATTAAAGAAATTTTTCACTTTGTCAAAGTTAATGAATACCGAAGACTTTGTGAAGATAAATACTATTGATTGTAAAGGCAAGCCTGAGAATTTTTTTAATAATTTTTCTTCTGAATCCAAAATGATAGGATCTATAGTTTCCGTCCCTGATCAACTTCATTATTGTTGGATTAAAGAGTTGTTGTCAAAAAAAATTCCTACTTTGACTGTAAAACCACTTACCTTAGATATAGAAGACGCTATAGAATTGATGAATTTGTCAAAGAAATATAATGTACCTTCTTTTGTAGAGTTCCATAAAAGATATGATAAGCAGATTAGATATGCAAGAGACAGCTTTTTATCAAATAAATTTGGAGATTTACTTTATACATATACTGAATATACCCAAAGAAAGTTAATTCCTACAGATACATTTAAGGAATGGTCAGATAAAACAAATATCCTTTCTTATCTTGGTGTTCACTATATAGATGCAATCCATTACATAACAAACGCAAAGCCTGAAAAAGTTATGGCGACTGGTCAGAAAGTTTTTCTAAAATCAAAAGGAATTGATACATTTGATAGCATCCAATGCAATGTAGAGTGGATTACCCCAAATGGTTTATCTTTCAATCAAACACTTTTATGTAGTTGGGTTGAATCAAACTTATCTTCAGCTATGTCCTCTCAAAATATAAATTTAGTTTTTTCAAGAGGGAGAATAAATTGTGAACAAAAAGAAAGAGGCATATCAATTCTTAATGATGAAAGTGCATTAGAGCATATCAATCCTGATTTCTGCAGACAGTATTCTCAAGAAGATTTTCTTACATTTGAGGGATATGGAATTGATGCATATATTAATTATCTACATTTAATTTCCGAAAATAAATTATTTATTAATGATAGAAGGGTATGTAATTTTCATGAAGGTTGTATATCTACCTCCGTAATTGATGCTGCTTATAAAAGTTTAAATTGCAAATCAAGTTGGGTTAAGATTATAAATTAGTGCTTCTTTTTAACTTATAATGGAGATATTTAGTTTCTCAGTATTTAGATTTGAGATATTTATAAATTTATTAAATTGATATATGAATAAAAATAAAAAAGTATCAATCATAATAAGAACAAAAAATGAAGAAAGATGGATTGGGCATTGCATTAAAAGAATACATTTACAAAAATATCAGAATTTTGAAATTATTCTTGTCGATTCATTGAGTTCTGATAATACGGTCAATAAAGCAAAAGAATATAAAATTGATAAATTAGTTGAAATTAAAAATTACAAACCTGGTTTGGCAATTAATGAAGGAATAAGGGCTTCTTCAG
>CESZ01013677.1_pt1 | contig 34591 bp, 32 predicted proteins | sample 531081 | NCBI WGS metagenome assembly CESZ01 (sample SAMEA2621260, study PRJEB7988) | marine metagenome | biome: marine biome (ENVO:00000447); feature: surface water layer (ENVO:00002042); material: "saline water (ENVO:00002010), including plankton (ENVO:xxxxxxxx)" | depth 5 m | reverse complement strand
GATCCAACGAGAAAGGAGAATATGATTGATCTCTCTTCGGCCGTATTAGATGAGGGATGCGAGTTCGGCATTGGCATGGATGGGGACGGCGATAGGATTGGAGTCGTTGATGAGAATGGAGAGTTTATCCATCCAGACAGGCTAATGGCACTATTCGTACAAGACTTACTCGCAGGCAAAGAGAGTATGGAAGATGATTCTAGGAAGGTATTCTATGACGTTAAGTGCAGTATGGCACTTGAAGAATACATAGAGTCCAAGGGAGGGATTCCTGTGATGGTAAGAACTGGACACTCTTTCATGAAGAAGCTTCTGAGAGAGAACCCTGATTCCCCCTTGGCGGGGGAGATGTCTGGACACTTCTTCCTTAATGACAAATGGCCAGGATTTGATGACTCTATTTACAATGCTTCGAGGCTTCTTGAGATAGTAGGGAGGGGGGTTTCTCCGGAGGATGGAGGAATCCCATTCTCTGAGAGATTTTCAGAATTACCCAATTATCCATCTACAGACGAAATAAAGATACCATTAATTGGGGAGAGGGAAGATGTCATGAGGTCGGTAATGGACTCATTCTCAGATATGGAATACTCAGACGTAGATGGAATCAGGGTAAGGTATGACCATGGTTGGTACCTCTGTAGACCGAGTAATACTGAGCCGATTCTTGTAATGAGAGCTGAGGGGAGAAGCGAAGAGTCACTGAAGAGGATTCTGAGTGATGTTGAGGCGAGGATCGGGTCTTTGATGGATTTGAGTAGTCTCAAATGAGTCTGTAAATTGACCTAAGGGCCCTAAAGGAGGCTCGTTATCTTACCAAGTAAAATAATGAAAAGTACTAAGGTAACTCCCATTTCAATCAACATTTTCAGAGTTGTCATGAGTTTACCTATTCCTTTCAGAATGGGTGAGGTATCCAAACCATCAATACTCTTCATGACCTCTCTGTATGATTCAAAGTACTTGGTAAAAAAAACACAATTGTTCACACTCGTTCTTTTCTTAGGGGCCAAGTCAGTTATCCCCATTTATCACTCTAGATCGTTTCCAGCTGCAAGTAGTGGGATAGCTACTAGAAGGCCACATATTGCTGAGCATACCAGGGACATAACGAACCCGATCCCTGCAACAAGTGCCCCCAATCCTTCTACCTCGGCTTCGCCTGTTGAGTCTAGAAGCTGTTGAGCGATATCCCCTGTGATGGCTGTATCTCCGAGAGATAAGACGAATCCAAAAGCAACTGCTCCTAGTCCTATCATGACTCCTCTTTTCTTGTAGTTGTAAGTCTCATACCCTCCGTATGCCACGGCTCCTGAAACAATGAGGCCACTGATTGCAGAGATGTAGAACCAAGCAGTCTGGAGTCCTGATATTTCTATTCCAGCGTTTTCGTAATCACTGATTACCCCCCCGGTTCCAAAGACCCCTATGATTCCAAACAAGCCAACAATAACTCCATAAATCATCATAAAAATTCCAAAAATCTTTGGAACTTGTGATTTGACAGGCGCATAGGCAACGGTTTGCTGGTAGGCATTCTGGTTAGGCTGGGTACTCAAGTTTCCTGGGTTCCCTTCGAGGGTCCCGCTCTCAGATGTATCTGGTTGTGGTTCTTCATCCATGATAACCCATCGAAGTTCTAGCCTTAGTGTTGTCTACGGCATTGAATGGTAACATTTAATTCAAATTTTGGCTATTATGGCTGATATTCGTGAGTTCTCATAGAGGCGATTCTCTTATCTCTAAATTTCATTTGGCACGGTTGTTGCCACTGTAGCTTAGCCTGGTAGAGCATCTGATTCGTAATCAGAAGGCCGGGAGTTCAAATCTCCCCAGTGGCTCCGGATTTATTTTTCGGAGCTTATCCCTAGGGACTCAAGAAGGGGTCTGAACTTTACTGAGGATCTTTCTAGAGATTCGAATACAGGCATTCTATCTCCGGAAAGCATGCATAGAACTGCACCTCCTCCTGTACTGTTATGACTTACTTGACCTGCTTTGCCCCTCTGATTGAATAGTGCGCTAGTATGCCCACCTCCAACAATAGTAATTCCCTTAGCTTCTACGAACATATTCATTATCTCGATCGTTCCATATGCGAAGTCCGATTTCTCAAAGTATGACGCAGGCCCATTCCAGAGTAGGCATCTGGCTTCCATTATCAGTGGCCTCATCCTCATCATTGTTTCAATCCCTATATCATAGATGGGATGGTTTGTTGGAAGCTCATCAATTCCTATATTCATTCTATTTCCGTTGTCTTCGATTGCCACATCTGAAGGTAAGAACAGTAGATTGGAATGATTTCTGACAAGCATCTCTGAATCTTTCCATGTCTCGTCAAAGGCATCACCGAGTGAGTTTCTGATGAACTGCTTATTATTCTCGCCGATGTCATATCCTGATGCCCACAGCATCAAGTTACCCACCACACCAACCATTGCTATTCTATCGACTGAGCCTTTTTGGATTAGGTTCCTAGCAACTCTCAGTGAGTCATCACACTTTATCCCCCCTAATATCGCTACATATGGCCTCGGTGGGTCGAATACAGCTGTCCTTAGAGCGTTTATCTCTCTCTTCATCAGCCTGCCTGCAATACAAGGAATCTCATCTGTGAATCCAGCAAGGGAAGGAGAGCTTCTGTGGGAGGTTGCGAATGCATCGGTAACATATGCGTCTGCGACCCCTGAGAGGTTTCTCACTATCTGAGAGGTAGCTAATACCTCTTGACTGGATTTTTTCATCGTATTCTCTTCGTCCATCATTCTGACATTATTTAGAAAAAGAATATCTCCGTCTTTCATCGAGTTGATTGCCTCTATTGCTAATTCGCCACAAACATCGGGCACGAAATCTACTTTTCTTCCAATCAGCTTTGATAGTAACTTTGAATGTGGCTCTGTAGATGTAAAATCAAGCTTTCCTGGTCTAGATTGATGTGATATTATAACAACTTTTGATGATGACAAATCATCTAGAGTAGGCAGAAATTCAGTAAATCTCCTATCATCCATGAACTCCATATTTTCTGGATTAATAGGCGAATTAACGTCGACTCTAAGAAGCACAGTCTTCCCTTCGAGGGAAACGTCATCCAGCGACAGAACTCCTGTCACAGTGGGTCCCAGAGTACTCTCACCTATGGCCATTGGGGTCCCTGTAAACATTCATCTTCCCAAATACCTTTGACGAGGAGGCCCCGAAGAGGCACATGGACTGGGACGTGGATCTCATCTCAGGTCCCGACGGGGATGATTGGCGAGTTCCTGTTACTGAGTTACAGGAACGTCAGAGGGGGCTTTCCAAGTCCTTGGCTGATCATGGTATGGAAAGTGCATTGATCGATGATCCAGTAGAGCTTTACTGGTTGACAGGAGGAAGGCAGAATGGCATTCTCCTGATTGGAGCTGATGGTACTGGAATTGATACTACACATTGGGTAAGAAGATCACTAAGACGAGCTTTGTTCGAGTCAGGAGGGAGCGATTGTCCTCACGATACCATGTTGCAACCAAGAATGGGTGCTCTGGAAGATTCACTGATTGAGAGGGGCTGTTCGACTAAACCTGCAATGTTGAGTGGTAAAATACCAGCCGAGAGGCTTTCTTTCATTAATTCCAGAATTGGATCCCTAAATGGTGAAATCGAGAACTGTGCCTCATTGCTTTACGGACTGAGGGAAGTAAAGTCGGAATGGGAAATTAGTATGCATCGTGAAAGTGGTGTAATCAACAGGAAAATGTTCGAAGCTGTAGAGGAAGCAGGATCCGTTGGCAAGACTGAGTTGGAGATTGCATCTGTAGCGGACAGTGTTAGTAGGGAATATGGTTTTGGAGGCAGGATAAGGATGAGGAAGTGGCCCATGGATTGTGACAGAGTTGTGATTGCATCTGGTCCGTCTGGATCGGTTCCTTCCTACTTCGACTCAGCCATAGGGGGAATTGGGGCCAGCCCCATATCATCACTTGGTGCAGGTTTCAGAAAGGTGAAGGAAGGAGAGCCGGTGTTAGTTGACATAGTTCATCTCCACCGGGGTTATGTCTCTGATTGTACGAGGATGTTCAGTGCCGGTACTTTGAGTGACACTTGGCATTCCAGACTTGAAGACATGATTGAGATTAGGGACTCAGTGATTGGCTCTTTGGGAAGAGGGGATGATTGTTCAAAGTCTTGGGAAATAGGAAAGTCGCTTGCTGATGAAATGGGTCATTCAGAAAATCTGATGGGGATGCATCCCGATCAATCTAGCTTCCTCGGCCATTCCGTTGGTCTGGAGCTTGATGAGACTCCAGTAGTGGCAACAGGTTTCGATAGACCTTTGCCATTAGGAGGAACAATGGCTGTTGAGCCTAAGGTGATTCATCATGATGGCTCCATTGGGAACGAAGATACTTGGTTTAGAACATCTGATGGGATGGAGTGTCTTACCGCGGGAGATTCATTTCCTTTTTACACGGAGTGGTGATATGACTAGAGCTAGGGAAGTCGCACAGAGGAGGCTGGCTAGGGTACTGAGAGGTAGGAAGGAGCCTCATGGGAAGAACTTGACAGATGAGGGCATCCTAAGGGGCGTTGATGTCGATGACTCGGGAATAGTGCAGTTATGGGTTCAACCAACTCACCCACATTGTCCGTGCTGCATAGATGATCTGATATCTCTCAGAAGTCTTATCAGCGAACAAAGTGGAATTCTGGCATGCCATATAGAGGTTGTAGGAATACCACACTCTGACAGGTGGACTGCGGCAATAAATGAGTAAGAAAAGATTATTTTTTACGTTTTTTGCGGTTTTCCACTTCTTCGAGCTTTGACATTAGTTTCCTCGAAATCCACCACACTGCTAGAGAAATGGCTATGATATCGAATATTAGGATAGCTAGAAACTCAGTATCGCTGAAATCTACCATTCGTCTCACCTACAATGGAGGCCTTACATCAATCTCACAGGATGAAGTGGGAGAAAGACAGCATGACAGTACTCCGCCCTCGCTGATCAGGTATTCGTCCAATCCAGGAGGAATATCGTCAGGTAGTGGGACTTGCCCACTCATCAGAGTTACGAGACAGGTTCCACAGGTTCCTGATGTACAGTTTCTTGGAATATCGACCCCAGCATCTTCGGCTGCCTCAAGTATAGTTTGACCATCAACCAGAGTAGTCTCTCCAATCTCAGATTCTCCCCTGAAGAAACGAATTGTGAGAGTATCCTTGGTCATGCGATTCCTCAGAAGTCGCCTCTAGACCACCTTCCGGTCTGCTTGTTGAAGCGTAAACCGGCCTTCTTCATCCACTTGTTGAACTTCGTGGCTCCAGCCCCTGTGGCGATGATGAACTCTTCTCGGTCTTCCTGAGCCTGAATGTACCCTTTGGCGGCAAGAGTCTGGTCTATCCAATCGTCAATATCCATCAATCCGCCAGAGAGCTTGCTAGATTCTACAGCGGCCTCTAATTCCTCTGCTGACGCCCCAGTAGTTTCCAAATCCTTCATCATTAGCTCGACAACGGATGAGGTTTCTACCTTCTTGGGGGGTTTTACAACTGGCAACCTTGGTTTAATCTTGGGATCTATTGTAATCCTAGATCCGTTTGCAAGTCGTTCTTCAACGTGTTCCGCCATGGGTGATCTAAATTCTTTCTCACATTCCCAGCAGATGAAGACGTAATCTGACATATCTTCCATTAGGTTACCTCCTCTTGGATCCATTTCCTCACCGCAGTGAGGGCAGGCGTGCAAACATAGAACTGGAGCAATCTTTCTTCTGAAGTCAACAATATCTTGTGGGGTCCCGACCAACTCCAACATTTCGTGGTCCCTAGCAGCTTCTAGGCCTCGGGTCTCTAACTGATCTCTGATCTTAGATCGCTGTTCATCTTTAGACTCATCATCAAATGTATTCTCAAGTTTTACAATGAGCTCGATCGTTTTTCCCAGTCTGTTCATTACAAGTTTCTTATTTCTGAAGGCCTCCACTCTGGCCATCCTGAGCTGTTCTTTCTTCTCCAAGAGCTCTGCAAGCAGATCTTTTTGCTCTCTCTTGAACCTCTGCTCCTCAATTTTATCGACTTTTGGCTTTCCATCCTTGGAAAGAACATCTGCTAGGAATCTCTGCTTACTAGATGTTCTTGGACCTGATTTAACTGCTTCAATCACAGATGTTGCAATATCCTTCTTCAGACCATAATTATTGATCAGGGTCTCCTGATCCATCTTCTTCAGATCACCGACTTTGATTCCTCCGTCTGATAGAATCTGAGCGGTATTCTCGTCTATTCCCCTTCTCAATAGAGCAAGATAGGTGTCTTTCTTTGCCATGTTTTCCACTCCATCTGTTAACGGGCCGGGTACTGGCCGTGCCCCGCCGAGAGGGGGGGAACCTATCAAGGCGATGATTAGAGTATCAATTTTCAGACTCGAAGTCGGAAATATAGTTACATAATGATAGCCATTCCTCGATTAACATATCATCTGGCCTCATTTCTAACCAGTCAACCCTGACTCCTTCGGGGGTTGCCTCATTGAATTGTAATACAAGTCGCGCCCATCTTGACTTATGCCAGCCTCTTATTCTACTGATTCTCTTTGGTGGCCTGGAGAGAAGTGTTCTCATCTTCCTCCTCCTATTGGCAAAACAGTGGTGTGTGATAATTTTGAACATTTTTCTATCTCTTACTTGAGGCCCCTCCTCTCTTGGCTGTAGCATTACTAATCTGGAGTTCACCCTAGGAGGAGGAGAGAAAGAACCGGGGGGTACCTTTGATCCGAGGTGAATGACAAAATCTAACCACAGCGATAGACCTAGTGGACCTATACTTCTTGGACCCCTATTCATAGCCATCCTTTCCGAAAACTCATCCTGAACTAGTAGAACTACAGATTTTAGCTGGTTTCTACGAATATGAGACTGTATCCTTTCTAGGATAGGGCTGGAAATACCATATGGGATATTAGCTATTATGTGAGTTATATTTTCTGGCCAGTCAACTGTAAGTGCATCCGCATGTATTATGGAAAGATGGTCGTCCTCAACATCAAATACCCTATTCAGATGCAATACTGCTTGTTCATCTATTTCGAAGGCGGTTATTTTAGCACCTTTCCTAAGTAAATAGAGGGTCAGTGATCCGGGCCCGGGCCCAATCTCTAAGATATGTGACTCCTTAGTGACTTCCTTGCCGATTTGATTTGACATATTTACTGCTTCTGAAATAATATTCTCGTCTAAGATGAAATGTTGCCCTAGACTCCTATCAGGATTAATCCTGTCTCTGAGTAAATCCACCAACATTCTTGGATCTAAGTCTTCCAAAACAATACCTCCGACTAGATCTCGGAGCGTACGAGAAGTTCCAGGAGGCTTGGAGACTCTGAGGGATCATTCATCTCTCCCAGATATCTTTCAGCTAGAAGTCTGACTGATTCGATTCCACAGGAGCTGTCAATCTGCTCGAACGAAGACCATCCTGATCCTCCTCTCTCTTTGACCATCTGAATAGCCTTTGAATTGCCAATGCCAGGAAGTAGTTGGAATGCATGATACTTCAAGGAGAGGTTGTTTGCCCTATTGTAGAACCCTAGGTGCCTATCAGGATCTGAATTTATCGATTCGATAATTGCCTCGTTTAGATTATTTGAGGACTCTTCTGTCAAATCCCTGAATCTTATTTCTGATAGAGCCCCAATAGAACCTGATGACGTATCTACATCTTTACCCGGAGAATCGATTGTATCATCTTCTATTCTTGCTCTAACGAGATACATCGACGGTTTGGATAGTCCCTGAAGTTCGTACCCTGAAGGAATTCTATCAAGAACATCCAAAATAAATACTGATGATTCCTGATGAAGTGGTCCTTCATCGGAGATTCCGGAATCAGATGGGGCTTGCGCTGGCATACTTCTCAAATGTTGGAAGGGGTCTTCCCTCATCAATGGTTTAGTCGGAATAAATCAGTGGAAAACGGTATCAAAGGACGTTCTGCCTTACGATTTCTATTATTTCCTCGATCTCAGAAGTATCCATAGCAACTCTCTTACTAGCTATTATTACTCTAACCCCTGAGACATCCATTGGAGCCAATTCAGCTATTTTAGCGCAAATATCTGGATTCTCTGCCAACTTCTCATTCTCCATTAGCTTTGAGAAGAGTGAGACGAAAACTTCTGGATCTGTCTTGATTCCCCCTCTATTGGTACTGGCCGCCCATGTTGCGTGTTGGAGAGCCATCATCTGCTCGTAAGATAGTTCTCCTCTTCGCTCGTTTGCGCTCTCAAGAAGATCTCTAACTGTTGCAAAGTCTACAAATTCACGGTCTGCCATCAAGTCACCTCTATGCTGGTCTCAAATGCTCTGGCCTAGCTACAACGGTCTTTGCCATATTACCTTGAACGACACTGACTACGAAAGCGTTGCCCTGTGGCTTAACAATAGTTCCAGTCAGACCATGGAACCTCCTGTGAGGCATGCCTCTTTGTTCCGCTCCGTCGAGAACAATAGAAACCTTGTCGCCTTCCTTGTAAGGATGTAAGGCTCGGTTGATGAAGAGTCTTCCTTTCTGAGTCTTCTTCTTCTTGAGGATTGACCTAGTTCCTTGCCTAGTACCATGGGTCCGCGTCGCCATTGTATCACCTTCGACCATAGGTCGTGGAAGCGCTCGACCTGCGGCCCGCTATTAAGTTCGTCGGATTGTTATTTATTACTCAATCAGCGTGTATTTCATTGACATCCAGCCAGAGGACCTCACATTCTCTATCAATTACAGACTTTACAGAGGGGACGGTTCTACCTTCATCAGAGTGGACCAGTTCTTTGACATAGGTACCAGCCTCACATCTCAAAGAGAATTGTATTTCCTGGCCATCTACGACCACGTCTGATATAGAGACAATCTTTCTCTTACGGGTTTTTGCAGCTCTCCGGTGTGAAACTCTTTTCGGAGTCTCTTGCTCCAAAACTACTCCTGAGAGAGAGTTAATCGACTCAATTATTTGATCTTCGGGAGGAGCATCTTCAATCTTGAACCTGATGGTATATGATTTCTCAGATCGGGTTTCTTTGACCCTACTGACATCCTTCTTGTGGCACCACTTTAGAGAGTTTACTTTCACCTTCTCAGGATTGTTTGAGTTTATTTTAGACTCTAGATATGCAAGGTCTGTTTCTCTTATTTTGGGATTCTTAATTTCCAGAACGAACGGTCTTCCAGATCCCAAGCATCTGACATCGATATCCTCCCTGCCCATTCCGTGAAAGGACGTATCGGAAGCCCCCATATCTGCTTTTACTGGATTTCCAATAATATCTTGCACTGATTCTCTATACTGCAGACCTGTTCCTTCACAACTTTCACAACCATCTCCTCTACCCCTGCAGGATCGGCAGGGCCAGCGAGTTTGTGGAATTCCTCTGGCGAGCTTCTCATACCTACCGTAGATGAACACTGGTCTAACGTCAGTATCGACTCTTAGAGTCAAAGCGTCCACTGTTACCATTACATCGGGATACTCCTTGACAAATGCGATTTCAGGAATTTTTCTCAGCATTTCTGCTTGTATTGCTATGGCGAATGAGGCTTTCAGTGGCTTAGATCCACGCGCGCCGTGTTTAGTTCTAATCGCATCCTCACTCTGAAGGAGATCTTTCGGAATATGAATCCCTAGTTGCATTGACCTGAATTGAGTATCTTCAAGTGTCTCAATGATTCTCTCAACGATATTGCCCACGTCATCAAATAGATTTTCACATAGGGGGCACAAATCTGGTATATCGAAATCTGAAAGGCCGGGGTCCCTTGAAAATGCCTCTTTCCTCAGTGAAGCTCCTCCTTCAAAACCCGAGGATTGAGTCCTTCTTCCTCCTATTCTATGCAGGCAATGGTCGCATGCTCCAATCTTGATTACATGAGCGATTCCTAATGGGGCTGGACAGGGAGGAGCGTCCCAGTCAATGGAGTCTCCTTGCTGGTAGAAATCATCACCATCAAACCATTCGACATCGGTTTCCTCTTCCTTACTTGGCTCACTATTTTCAAGTGATTCGGCGACACCATAGTCAGCACTGGCATATAGGTGCCATTCGTCCCCATCTACGCCATTCGAGGTTTCTTTCGAGTCGTCTTCACTCATTAAATCACCAACGGGGGAGGGAGGGTATCCACATCCTCGTTGCTATTCCGAGGTGCCAATTCGTTTTGACATCTTCGTTTCAAGAATCATACTTTCTGGCCCGATGATTCGGATATCTTTCTTAGATGTTCGAAGGAATGGATTCCACTTGAGCACCCGGTTGGCCATTCGAATCTTATCGCATAGTTTCCCACTTGCTCTACTTTCGGTTTAACTAGCATCATTCTAGAGATTTCCTCCTCGAACTCTATCTTAATCTGTTCATTTACCTGCCTAGGCTTACACTTTGCGCATTGACAATTCTTTCTTACTTCTAAATAATCAAGCTTGTATGTGTTGTCATCTGAAAACGCTAGTATACAATAAGTATCCTTTCTTTCCAATGATATTAATACTGGAGATTTGTCCATAGCTAGCCTTCCGAATGACTCGTCTTATCCTGAGAGTTTAGGATCACATGCATGAGAAGGCCCACGGGCATTAGCATCACTCCGAAGAATACGATTAGTCTAGTCTTACTATCCCCTATTTGATTCTCTATGGCCTTTCTCCACATCCACCTAGTAGCCATGATATCGCCTGCAACGAAGTGGGACCATGCTAGAACGGTACCGGATTCGGTTCCCAGTATCTCTACCATAGTGTCAAGGAAATCAGTAGGATTGCCCGTAACTAGGTCAATAAGGCCAGATGGTTCAAGGATTGCGGTGATTAGCCAAACTGCAAGTGGTCCGATAAATAGAGAGTTCCCTCGCATCCAATGTTTCGTTCTTTCCGATGTTGGCTCAGAAAGCATGAGGAGCCAGTAAGGCCCAATCCAGATAGTAGGAATGATGAACAGGACAGTGTAGATTAATTCCATGTCTATTACTCCATCATCTGTTAATTCTATGCGGCATTATTGGATATGATACGTGGCTTCTTGAGATCTTCAAACCAGGTATCGGTACCGTTCCAGTCAGGCTCAACTCCCATATCCGCACAAATCAACTTAGCGGAGATTCTCCCACTCTCCAGTATCGTTGGCAGGCCACTTCCTGGATGAGTTCCCCCTCCCACTAGATACAGGTGGTCTAGTTCCTCAAACTTATTCTGTGGTCTTCTCCAAAGCATCTGATCTAGCCCGTGTGCTAGATTGAAAACTGCGCCTTTGTAAATATCACGAGCGGCCCAGTCATCTGGCGTTACTATGGTCTGGGATACTATGTGATCTTTGATCCCTTCGAAGCCCAAGTTTTCCATCTGTTTGAGAATTACATCCATGTAATCATCTTTGATATCCTCCCAATTAATTCCCTCATGAGAACTACTGGCTGGAACTAGAACATAGATAGTGGAATGTCCTTCTGGGGCCATTGTAGAGTCTGTTACGCAGGCATTCTGGACATATATCGACGGATCATCCCAAGTGACCCTATTCTCAGTGACTTCTCTGAGATTTTTCTGATAGTCCTTAGCCGCATATATCTGGTGGTGTGGAGTGTCGTATAATTTGTCAATTCCCAAATAAAGCATGTATGTTGAACAGGAGTATGACTTCTGGTCGAGTTTCTTGTTGGACCATTTCTTCCTAAGCTTGTCCGGGATTAGTCCCTTCATTCCTGTGGCGAAATCTGCATTCATTACGAATTTGTCAGCGGTATATGTTCCATTGTCTGTTCTAGCCCCTATTACCTTCTTACCTTCGAAAACAAACTCATTTACTGTCTCATTAAGTATTATTTTAACTCCGAGCTCTCTAGCTATATTAGCCATTTTCTGGGTTATTGTTCCTAGTCCTCCTTCGACATGGAATACTCCATGCTCGTACTCTAGATATGCCAAGATTGTGAAAAGACTGGGTGCTTGGAAAGGACTCATTCCCAAATACTTGGTCTGGAATGACATGGCTAATTGCATTCTCTCATCGGTGAACATCTTGGAGAGATCAGAGGATACGCTTCTCCATGGCCTCAATACTTTAGCAACTCTTAGAGCCCTTTTGCTAAGAAGATCAGTTGGACCTCTCCAAGGAGTATTCAGGCAATTCTTTGAGAGCTTCAGCTTAGTTCTGTTATCTTCTATGTATCTCCTGAATCCATTGGCGTTATCTTCCCCGCAAAGTTCTCCAATTTGGGAAACCATATCTTCTAAATCCGTACTGGCATTTATGCTTCCACCTGCTCCGAATACCAGTCTGTAATTTGGATTTAATTCGATTAGCCCTAGCTCTTCCCTGGCATCTAGACCGAGGGCCTCAAAGATTTCCTCCGCAATTTCTGGATAGTGGAAAAATGTAGGTCCGTTGTCGTACTTGAAACCATCTTTCTCGAATACCCTTGTTCTACCTCCGACATCATCTGATTTCTCAAGTATTGTGACATTGATTCCTGCCTTGGCTAGAAGCATTGAGCATGCTAATCCACCTGGTCCCGCGCCGACAACTACTACATCACTATGCCCTGACATTATATCACTCCAAATCTAAGCCGGATTTGAACTCATCCAATGAAGCTCTCATCTCGGAAATCAATTTTACATCTGGATAGGTCCTAATAACTAGGCCATCCATGTACATTAGTGAGCGTATTATTGGGAATCCCTCTTCCCCATAGTCAGCTCCAGCATTCTCAACTGCAGATCTCACGGTTTTCATCATGACTTCTGTCAAACTCTGCTGTCCAACACTCAAATTTTCGAAGTCATTGTAGATTACATGCATATCTTTCTTGAATTGATTGACATCATCTGATCTTGGTCTTCTCTCTGCAAGAGAGATTAGGGATTCAAAGGCCAAGTCTTTGTCATCTGCAGATAGGTGATAGAAGAAGTTGAAAAGAGATTTGCTGACTTTTCTTGGAGCCTCGCATATCGCTCCGTTGTCAATGAAGACGAAATTTCCATCAGGATCCATTATACAATTACCCGGATGAAGATCGCCATGGAAAGTGCCTATCCCGAACATGAAAGCACCATGAATTCTGAATAGCTCAAGAAGATCGTCCCATTCTAAGCTAGAGGACTCAATGCCTTGTTCCAAGGTTTGTCCTTTAACGAGTTCAGAAACTAGGACATGTCTGTTGGAAAGATCTGGATAGTATTCGGGGAATCTAAGTCTAGGCATAGGAAAATCACTTGATAGATCTTCTTTTATTGTATTAAGTCTGGAAGCTCCATTTATCTCGTTTCGAAGATCTAGCTCACGGAGAGTATAGTCTTCGACGTGCTCTAAAAGAGCAATTGGATTTCCTACCTTTCTTAGTTTTGGAGAGATAACCATAGCAATTTTGAGCCAACGGCTCATTCTTTTTACATCCCTCTTGAACCTCTTTTCATGGTCACCTTTGATTATTTTCACAACGACTTCTTCGCCTGATTTCAGTCTTGCTCTGTGAACCTGGCCAACTGATGCTGCGGCTAGAGGCTCTACATCAAACCATGAGATTTCATCATGATAGGAATCTGGAGCCTTTTCTTTCAATATCCTAAACACGTCTTCGGTAGGTATAGTGGAAGCACTACTGTACAGGGTCTGAAGTTGCTTGCACTTCTCTAGACTGATGATGTCTGGCCTGAGTGCGAATATCTGAGCGAGCTTCACCGCAAGTAGTCCCTGTCTCTCTATCCACTTCAGATTGGCAGGAGATTTCCGAGTAACCTGCCTCATGAAGAGTATGAACTTCAGTAGACGCACAATATCAGGCAGGGAGCTATGGATATAATGTGATGTATGCATTCTGATGACTAACTGTTGAAGTTAATATCATATTTCACTGAGTTTTCAGCGTTTTCTATAGTTGTCCTTGTAATCTCCACACTTGAGTCATCAGAGTATCTTGAAACAAGGGCGCCCTCTATTATTCCGTCATCCAATGAATGTATTGGGAGTCCGCCTGGCTTACTAGATGGGTGCTCCACTAGGATATGGAATTGGGGATCTATATCGTAGCTGAGCTGTCCTAGTCCTGCATACTCCCACCAGTCCATCATCTCGTTAAGGAACTCAATATTTCCCTCGATATTCCTCAGAGAGAATGATAATTCCTGACCAACTCTATTTCCTACCTGTCTGAGAAGATGCTGTACGTCTATTCCGAATGCGGAAAGAGCCTCAATACCACCTGATTCTAGATTTCTTCTAGCATCACTTATTTCTAGTCCTGAAGCAAGGAAAGCGTCGGGATTGAATGGCGTATCTCCTTCTGGGAGGTCATCAGAAATCTGAAGAACTTCTCTGATCTTCTCGAGGAATGAACCACTATCAATAGTGAGCTTCAGGGGATCTACAATTCTCTCCTCGGTGAATCTTTTGGAAGCCACTTCGTAAGGTATTGCCTCCTCCCATATGGTGTCTAGAAGATTTTTCTGCGATTCTGCGAAAGACTCAGATTCAACCGTCAGAGCTGCATCATTCTTTCCTCTTCCAACGGGGTTCTCTTCCATGCTGAGGTACTGAACGACTTCGAAGTCGTCTACTAATGCGCCCTGGGCGTCCAAGTCGTCAGAGTGACGGGTCTCTATTGATTCATGGAGATCGTTGTAGAATCTGATAGTCCTTCTTTCGAGCTGTGAAAGTACCCTGACTCTGACTCCTCTGGAGGCCGCTTCGTTTACTGCCTGTAATGCACTACTTCTGCAGAGGTGAAGAATACCAAACTTTCCGAGAGTCAGGACAATCTCATCCTGAGCCTCTCCAGCCATCTTCTCAATCCTTTTCATTATGTGGACTCTTTCCTTCAGGACGGCAAACTTGGGCTCATCGTCCGAGGTTCCCTTCTCAACTGGGGATGAGTACTTTGATCCACTCTGAATATCTTCAAGCCCTTGCTCTATCCTCTTTAGTTGCTCCTTCCTAATCTCTATCAAGTGAGTGACAGCACTGTCTAGCGGAGGGCTAGAGAATCTCATTGGCCTGTCAGCGGTTGTAGTCACTAGCCCTATCCTCTGGAGTCTCTCGAGCGAGTTGTAAGCATCTAGCCTAGTGGTATCGAGTTCTTTGGCGAGCTCACTGGCCTTGATGTTAGATTTTCTAGACAGTACAGTTAGTGCGTTGATCTCCCTCTCGGAGAGACCGGCATCTGTGAGAATCTGGCTCCATGTCAGGAGAATCGCCCCCCATCAGTTATTTTGCTAAGTGAGTCTAGAATCTTTGCAACATGCCTCCTGGGTCTGAAGAGCCAGTCATAGACATGGTGGATTGTATTGTCAGGACCTATGACAAATGAGGATTTAGCAGGAAAGGTCCCTAGATGAACAGGGACTTTGAACATGTCCGCCACCTTTCTATCGGAATCCGATAGAAGGACGAATGGGAGTTCAAGTTCTTGCTTGAACTCCCTATGTTGCTGGACGGAGTCTTGGCTTATTCCGATTACTTCTACCGATGGCTCCAGTGAGCGGAACAGATCATATTGTTGCTTGAACGTCAGACATCCTCTCTTGCACGTAGGAGAGCCAGCCTTGGCATAGAAGAAAACCACCTTCCATGATCCATCCAAGTCACTGAAGTTGAATTCCTCACCGTCGCTTGTCTGTAACGAGAAATCTGGTGCTTTCTGACCTATCATTGATGACATTGGCAATCTCTCCAGTGGTACGAACGGCTTCCTATATGTCAAGTATGTGGCCCATTCTCTTACCTTTGGTGGATAGATACTGTATGTTCTCTAATGATACACCTGAGATGTGCTCTATTCTCTTCTCAACATGGATACCATTGTTCCTGAGACCTTGAATTTTGAGTGGATTGTTCGTCATTAGCCTTACTCTCTTGACTCCGGCTTCCTTGAGCATCTTGGCGGCAATTCCGTATTCTCTTGCATCTGCTGGAAGGCCCAAAGCAAGGTTAGCATCTAGAGTGTCATACCCAATATCTTGGAGGGCATATGCTTGAATCTTGGAGTTTAATCCTATGCCTCTACCTTCTTGTCTGAGGTACACTACTGCCCCGCAGCCCTCCTCCTGAATTTTGCTCATGGCGGCTTGTAGTTGTGGACCACAGTCACATTTCATGGATCCAAATGCGTCCCCTGTTAGGCACTCTGAATGTATCCTGACCAGGGGAGCCTCGCCACTGGATATGTCCCCAGTGTACAGTAGTGCGTGCTCTTTTCCGTCGGAGTCTAGAGTAACCCTGACTCTGAAGTTTCCGAACTCCGTCGGAAGGTAAGCATCTGCTTCAATTTCAATTGGTTCAGCATCTTTTTTGACTTGTATAGTCATGTCTCGTCGTATTCACGGTAGGTTATGAATGAGTGTTTGAAATCCAACAGGATAGAAAACACCGCCTTATATGCTTGAGAGGCTGAATTGGGTCATGATTGGTGTGACGGGAGGAGTGGTCAGTATATCTTCTCCTAGGGTTCGAAGACTAAATGATGAGTCGATAGATGACTCAGGTGAGTTTGTCCTTTACTGGATGACCTCGACTCGAAGGTATCACTACAACGCTGCCATGGACAGGGCTATCGAATTGTGCCAAGAGTTGGGAAAGCCTCTACTGGTAGTTGAGTGCATTTCTGTTAGACACGAGTGGTCCAGTGAGAGAGTTCTGACCTTTGTTGTACAGGGAATGGTAGACAATATTTCCATTTTCTCGGACAACGGAATTACCTACTTACCATGGATCGAGAATCACCTTGACTCGGGAGATGGCATGCTCAAGAAACTCTCAACAAAGGCTTGTGCTGTTGTGATTGATGATTATCCCACCTACCTACCTCGGTGGGTCATGGAAAGAGCTAGCAAGTCATGTAAGGTCAGCGTCGAAGCTGTGGATTCTAATGGGATACTCCCAATGAGCTACGCTGACAAGGCACACAAGACTGCATACTCCTTCAGAAAGCATGTACAGAAGAGCCTCTATGGTGCCTTGTCGACAATCCCCAATGAGAATCCAATGAGTGGAATTAGTTCAGATCTGTCTATGGACATGTCGAGATTTGATGACATAATCGAAGAGTTGGAAATCGAGTTTCCTCCCCTGGAATGGATTTGGAGAGTTGCCGAGGGAGGTAGCGTGGGCAAGAAGGCTATGGCGCCGCTTACGATAGATCACGAGGTGTACGCCGTGGAGTCAATGAAGGGAGGGCATTTTGAGGCAGTCTCAAGACTGGGCAGATTCCTCGAAAAGAGGTTGCAGAACTATTCAGAGGGAAGGAATGACGCAGATAATCCTGCAGTTAGTGGGCTATCTCCATGGCTACATTTTGGACATATTTCTAGCTTTAGGATTGTCAAAGAGGTCCTCGAAAAGGAAAATTGGACATATGACTCTGTTTGTGTGGAAGATACTGGAAGGGGTTCCAGATCAGGATGGTGGGGCCTATCAGCATCTGCGGAGTCTTTTCTGGATCAAATAATCACTTGGAGAGAGCTAGGGTTCAACTTCGCACACTTCAGAAAAGACCACAATACACTAGATTCTATACCAAATTGGGCTAAAGAGACTCTTAACGAGCATAGAGATGATGAGCGTGTAAGCTATACTTTCGAAGAGATTGAAGGCGCGAAGACCAGTGACGAGGTTTGGAATTCAGCTCAGAGACAACTAATCAGAACTGGACACATGCACAATTACCTGAGAATGCTCTGGGGAAAGAGAATCCTAGAATGGTCACCTGATCCTGAAACGGCTGCTGACTGGATGATTAGAATAAATGATAGATGGGCCTTAGACGGAAGAGACCCAAACTCGTACACAGGAATCTTCTGGGTTCTGGGAAGGCATGACAGGGCGTGGGGACCTGAGAGGCCTATCTTTGGAAAGATTAGGTATATGTCCTCTGCGAATACTAAGAGGAAGCTGAAGCTGGATGGGTATCTTTCAAGATGGGCTGAGGACGCCCCTCTTCCTAAGAGCCTTCGAAGGTGATGAAATGTACAAGTACACGCATGAGACTGTAGTGGATTCAGATATCAAATCAACCTTCGATTGGTTCGAACATGAAGGTTCTTTCAGAAGGCTGATGCCACCTTGGGAAGTAGCTGAGGAAGTCCGTGCAGATGATTCACTAGAGGTTGGGTCTCAGAGAGTTTTCCGATTTCCAGCTCCAGGTGCACCATTCTTGAAAATGACTTGGGTTGCAGAGCATACTGCCTATGACCCCCCTAATCACTTCGCTGATAAGATGGTGAAGGGGCCCTTTTGGTCTTGGAATCACAATCATGATCTGACTGAGAGTGGAGGCAAAACCACTGTTAAGGACGAAGTTACCTACCAAGTTCCGTTTGGGCCTCTCGGGAATCTAGCAGATAGTATTCTGGGAGGGTGGCTTGTGAAGGGTAGGATATCTAAGATGTTCAAGGCAAGAGAGCTAAGACTTCAGAGGGACATGAGGGAGCATGCAAAATTTTCTCAAGTCAAGAGGAAGAAAATACTAGTCGCTGGCTCTTCTGGATTGATAGGAACACAGCTAGTTGCATTCCTAGACACGGGTGGGCATGATGTCTGGAGATTGGTTAGGAGGCCCGTTAAAGAAGGTCAAAAGGAGCTAACTTGGGATCCAGAACAGGGATTAATCAATCCTTCCGAGATAGAGGGTTTTGATATTGTTATCCACCTTGGTGGTGAAAATATTGGAGACAAGAGATGGAGCAAGAAGAGGAAGGCAGCGATAATAGGTTCTCGGAGAGACTCCACTATTCTACTCTCTGATACTATCAGTAGTCTTAGTAAGAAGCCAGAAGCATTCCTTGTAGCCAGTGCTATTGGGTTCTATGGAAATAGGGGCGATGAGATCCTCACGGAGGATAGCACACAGGGAGAAGGTTTCCTCACGGATACGGTGATAGAATGGGAGTCTTATGCTGAATCGGCCAGAGAAGCGGGAATCCGGGTGATCAATACTAGGAACGGAATTGTTCTATCGGCGGCTGGAGGAGCTCTAGGAAGAATGCTCCTCCCCTGGAAGTTAGGAGGAGGGGGGCCACTTGCAGGAGGTAAGCAATGGATGTCATGGATTTCCCTTGATGACGAAATCTATGCCATTCATCATCTGATTATGAACGGAGAGTGCGAGGGTGCGTACAACCTTACTGCCCCCGAGCCCGTAAGACAGAAGGTGTTCTCAAAAACTCTGGGAAGGGTTCTACGCAGGCCCGCTTTCGCTCCGATTCCTGGTTTCTCCATGAAGATTCTTTTCGGTGAGCTTGCCGGTCCTCTCCTCATTGAAGGGCAAAGAGTACTACCTAGCAGACTTCAGCAGTCTGGTTATGAATTTCTCCACAAAGACCTTGAGTCGGCGCTTAGAGACTCTCTTGGTATTTGGGGGTAGGTTATGCAGGGCGACGCCCAAATAAGGAATATTTCTAACACGGGAAGGAGAAATAGATTCTACGGCTCTATGGCATTGTTTTTATTTGCGATTGTCGTAAATATTGTGTATCTTGTCGTGGGAAATCCACCTACGTTGAATCCTGATTATAATCCGACTATTCTCATTGTGACAGCTATCACATTATCTGGGCTATACATAGCAGGATTTCTAGTACTTCTAGAGTCGGCCACTCAAGTATGTGTTTACCATGGGTTCCTAGGAACACATGAGTCTTCATCTGGAGGAAAGAAGCATGAAGATGAGTCGGTTGCTCGAGCATGTAGGAGTAAGAGCTGGAGCATAATTTTTCAGTCTATATTCTTCGGTATTATTTTGACAGTTTTCTCACTTTGGCTTCTCTCTGAATTTATGGTCAGTTAGTAGTTCTATGTAGCATTCCGATGAGAGCGGGGGCGATAATCATACTAGCAATCAATGACAGTATTATCATAATAGCACAGAATAATCCGAAGGTCGAGAAGAATCCCATCTTTGACTGATTAATTACCATGAATCCTGCAAAGTCGGACAGTGCGGAGCCGAATAGTGCAAGTCCAGATGCCCCTCCAACTACTGCTACTGATTCTAACTGCGATTTTCCTTCTTCGATCTCCTCCCGATATCTCTCTATTAGGTGAATGACATAGTCAACTCCGACTCCAAGTGAGATTGCCGCTATGGAAACCGTAACCATATTCAGGCCATATCCAAACAAATCAACAAGTGCATATAACCATATTATCATGATGAAAATTGGAGTTGTCGTTATTCCTGCGTAAATGAACGGCGTTGTTCCAAAGGACAGTGACAAAATTAGTGCGACAAACATGAAGTGTAGTAGGTATTCATCGCCAACTAGGGCTAGTGATATTAATGCGAAAACTATCACATTTAGAAGGATTAATGGAGAGTTTTTTCTAATGTTAGAAATATTCTTTTTTATCCTATGAACGGCATTCCCATTATCTCTGAATCCCCACCAAAGTGTGAGGAAGCAAAGTAAAACACCCAAGAGAATCGTATCTTGTAGATCGTCTTGCATGGAATCTGCCGCTACGAATCTTACAACTGGCTCACCAGTTGGAATGGCCCATGAAACTGGATGATTTTCATCGGAAAATGCGTTATCCAGTGAGCCTCTGTTCCTGAGTTGACTTACAGATAGATTCTGTAGTGGCTCCATATCTGCTTCTAGCTGAATTAGAGCTGGTTCCACCAATGCGAATTGTTCGGGACTGGATATTCCAAACCGAAGTGTGGCTCTTGGATACCTGGGTGAGTCCCCTTCTTCCGTAAGCCATGGCCTCTCAAAGTCAAGCTTGCCATCAACTTGAAGGAATTCCCCAACTATGCTGGGAGATAATGCAGGATACCCACCACTGGCTGGAACCCCTCTAGTCATCATGAAACCATACAGGAACTTCAGTGATTCACTGTCATTGGCGGAGGGGATGAAAATAAACTCAAAGTCCCTATTTGGGATTACAACAGTTTCGCATCCTATGCCACCGTCATTCAGATCAAAGTCCCATCCTGCCTGCTCAAAGGGGGTCTGATTCCATGCCATTGCAGCTCTGAGGTACCACAGCATCTGGTCCACGGCTAGTAACTCAACTTCGCCGTTTGGAGACCTAGTAAACTGATTGGGTTCATCGGGGGAATGAGAGTTCATATTTTCTCTGAGCTCCTCAATAGCATCCAGAACTCTAGGATTTGTGAGATTGGCTTCCAGAAGTATGTATGCAGGTTCCCCCTCATCACTGAATCTCTGATTTATTAGTCCAACTCCAACAGCTAAATCTGACTCTTCCTCAACAAAATCTTCGACTTGGAAGTCTCCTTCAAGGGACGTCATCAGTGGGACGGCATATGCAGTAACAAGCAGTACACAGATAATGACTAGAGGGTACATCTTGAATGACTTGGTAGTAATGGATGATAGCCATGATTTTGGAATCATATGAATCTTATCTGGATCTTCATCTTCAAGTCTATCTCTTCGCTGTAGCCATTTATCTATGTCAAGTCTTGCAAGGGGAACCCATAATCCTGTGAGGAAAAAGGCACACATTACCCCTATCCCTGCCTCTATGCCGAACGATCTCAGAGCGGCGATATTAGATGTGAGGTTTGCCGAAAATGCGACTATTGTGGTCACAGAGGTCAACATGACTGCAAGACCAACCTTACTAATTGAAACATGGCTGGACTCTTCTATGGTCTTTCCAGAGCGTCTCTCCTCCTTGTAACGATGGAGGGAGTGCAGGCTGTCATCAATCTCTAGAGCCAGTATCAAAATTGGAAGGAGATTGGAGAACTGTGATCTGAAGATAAACTCGAAGCCTGTTTTTTGACCGAAAATCATAGCCCATCCAATCAGTCCATACATCCAGAATAGAGATACAACCAGACTCGTTGAGACTATTGCAACATCGGAGATTCTGCGAAGATTTATCCAAAGAAGTCCCACGACAATGAAAGACATGGCGACTAATAGATATGCACTTGAAAGTAATTCTCTATTTATTTCAACGTTAATCGCCTCAGCGAACATCAGTGTGACAATATGCTCGTCGGTATCCCGAAGATCTTCTTCTATGGACAGATAGAGCCATTCTACAGAACAGAGTGGCTGATTGTTTTCCTCTCTTTCTTGGCAGTATTCGAAAGAGTATCTGATGGGATCTGTAACCAGTGTGAGTCCTTCTCTCTTGTACCCGAAGTCTGTAGTCGCATTCTTCCATGAGAAGGTCCATCCACTTTCTTGCATCTGCTCCCTATCTAGGTTCACTATCAGCCACGCTGAGGAAGCTGACCATCTCCCTCTCTGCCAGAGTTCAGACTCAAGGTTTCCATCTTCTCCAATCGTGTGATTAACTGGTCCGATTACGGAGCTATTCGAATCAGGAGTAAATGCCCTGTCATTTGAGAGAAATCTTAGGAATGAGCCATTGCTACTATTGGCCATTCTGTGGGCTGCCAAGTCTATGTGGTCTTGTGTTATATTTGGATCATCAAACCGCAGGCATTCTAGTATTCCGCAGTCAGTCCAATTTGTTGGTGCTGGATCCATGGATTCCTCAAGATCCAAGGTAAGTGCAAGTTTGTAGGGGTTAATCCTTGGTTGTGTGAGAGATGAGTTACCGGACATGAATGATCTGAAGTCAGAAGCTAGATCCAACATTCCCACTGCCGGGTCTCCAGAGATTTCTGATGCGATCGGAAGGAAGAATCTGGATACGTTGTGGTTTCTCAAGGTCTCAGCATTGATGTCGATTTCCCTGAGGACAGTTAGATTCAGAATTCCTCCCTTCGGAGATTCTAGTCCTGAGTTTTCACCTGTGTAGTCTGCAATCATAGTAACATCGGACTCAGGGCTACCAAATTCTGCCTCATCTCTGACGAATATCCCAAATCCCCAGATATTTCCAGCTGCTGTGAACTCTTCCCTGAATACCATGTTAGCATCCAGCTCAGGAGATTCCATCTCGTAGGATTCTATGTCGATCGGTTCAAATGTTGCCAGTATCCCAGGAATCATTAGAATGGTGAAAATAAATACTGAGATGTGAATTCTCTTTCTTCTTGGAATTAGGTAGTCAGCTACCTTGGAGAAGTCACGCACGTCATTTGTCTGATGGACCTGTATTTGATTGGTTGTGATGATTCATAATCCGGCTTCTCTGAGTTGCTCAAGTATTTTTATCTGTTTTTTCGTTAGTTTGTCGTTTTCGTGGAGGACGAATTCAATATCCAAATCCCCCCCTTGATGGCCATGTCCGTTCACCCTTCTCCTGTCTCCTATTTTCGTTCGTTCAGGTACTTCGATCTGAATTCTCTTTCCTAGGGGCGTGGTAATCCTGACACTGCCTCCTAGAATGAGTGTAGATATTGGTACTGGAGCCTCTTGGATTAGTCTTCCATCCTCCCATCTTCTACCTTCCTGAGCGTCCAGTCTTAGCGTAATCAGTAGATCTCCGGGGACTCCTTGTGGATGCTCATGACCCATTCCTCTAAGTCTGAGCTGCTGTCCATGAATTGCCCCGGGAGGTACCTTGACATTGATTGAGCTCCCCTTTGTCTGTACTCCTGTTCCATTACAATCTTTGCATGATCTAGTGGTGCCAAAGCTTGTTCCCTCACACTTTTGGCACCTCTTCATTCTTCTATGAGAGAAATTTACCTCCGTGCCACTGATTGCCTGCTCCAAAGTGACATCCAAACCTGCCTCTATATCAGCTCCACGGGCTGTTGTCTCTCGTTGATTTGAATCAGTGAATGGAGAATGTCTAGATTGCCCTGATTCTGAACCAAATCCAAAGTCTGCATTCGATCTTCCTCCGACAAACTGAGAGAATAAATCTCCAAAATCAAATCCACGGGAAGATCCTGATGAGGACCTCCCTCCTCTGAACATTTCCTCCATTCGTCTCTGTTGATCCCACTCCCTCCTTGCCTCGGATGAGCCTATGGACTCATATGCAGTCTGTATTGACTTGAAACGCTCTTCCGCGGCGGTATCATTTGGATTCCTATCTGGGTGATATTGCCTAGCGAGTTTCCTGTATGCTCTCTTTATCTCAGCATCTGAAGAGTCCTTCGAAACACCGAGAGCACGATATGGGTCCTCTGCCATCTAACCTTGTCAGTATGGCAGGTGCCTTCAACCTGCTGAGAGATTTATCGATGTAATAATGAGATTACAGGTAGTGCCAGAGTTATGGCAGTGGGCTGGGCGGTATTCAGAAACTATGTTGGACATGCGAAGGAGATTAAGGGAGATGTGACAGATTATCCGAGGTTCTTCCTCATGCCATCGACATCACATGTAGAATCTGATAACGTTGGAAATAACAATATCTCACTACTAGTCGATGAGCACATAGACTACGAAGTTGAGATGGTTGTCAGGCTCGGGGATAACCTAGAGCCTGTTGAGATGTGCATCGGATGCGATACAACGAATAGAACCCGTCAAACGCTAGCCAAAGAGAAGGGTTGGCCATGGCTAGAAGGGAAGAGCTTTCGAGGCTCTGGGGTTCTGGGTACTTGGGCCCCTTGGGACCCAAGAATCATGGAGATTGGTCTTTCTTTGAATGGGGAAACAAAACAATTGGCCACCACCGATCTGATGGTTCATTCTTTCGACTCAATAATGGGGCATCTGACAGACTGGTATGGACTAAGTCCAGGGGATTTGATTTGGACTGGGACTCCCGAGGGTGTAGGGGCCATGAAAGTAGGCGACAGAGTGGATGCATGGATGAAAAATCCCGATGGAGAGAAGATCAGCGTCCTTAGCGCGGAATGCGTGTTGTAGAATTCGTTTAGTTGATAAGTGCGCATAATACGCGATAACCATGGACGTAGAGTATGATTTCAGACCGGCCTTCACACTAATGACTGCAAATTTGGGACCCGGAGAATCTCTCAAAGTTGAGCCTGGAGCTATGGTAGCCCAGTCTAGAGGAGTCGATATGAAGACCGGTATGGGCAGTGGCGGAGGAATCGGGGGATTCCTAAAGAGCGTGGTGAAATCCGCTGTCGGAGGAGAGTCCTTCTTCGTGAACACATACACAGCTGGTGGCTCTGGAGGATGGGTATCTTTGGCTCCTTCCGCTCCTGGTGACATAATGGAGTTCCACCTAGCCCCAGGAGAGGAGTTTTTCATGCAGGGTGGGGCATTCATGGCTTGTACCCCGAGCGTTGACATGGATACAAAATTCCAAGGGGCGAAGTCCCTATTCTCAAGAGAAGGTGCATTCTTCTTGAGGGCACATGCTCCGAGAGGGGTTGAGGGTAAGGTATTCTACACCTCATATGGTGCTATCAAGGAGATAGAAGTCTCACCCAATGCCCCAGTAGTAGTTGATACTGGCCATGTTGTGGCATTCACCACCGGACTATCGTATAATGTGTCCAAAGTTGGTGGTTTGGGATCTGCGATTTTCGGGGGAGAGGGGCTTGTTCTGGAATTCAATGGTTCCGGTAAGGTATACATCCAGACTAGGAATATGGAGAGCTTGGCGACGAGATTAATGCCATTCATGCCAACTGCCAGAAGTAACTAACCATGAGAAACTTGAGGTGCGATATCCTCTGGGGGAGTCATGGAGTCTGGTGTCAGGAGGATTACAGGTACTCGTCTCATCGATCACGATGGGAGGGTCAGAGAAGGTGATTTCCTTATCTACGAAGATGGTTCATACTCTCATAGCTCTGGAGATGAGGATGTTACAGAGACCATCGAGGGAAGCGACCTAGTGATTACTAGATCTCTTCAGAACTGGCATACTCATCTTCCGATGACCCTCAATAGGAGCATGGGAGAAGGTCTAGCTCTGATGGATTGGTTGCAGACTAGTATTTTCCCAAGTGAAATGAATCTGACCCCAGAGTTGGCATCTATCGGCACTAGGGCTTCAGTAGCTGAGATGATCTCAGGTGGAACTACTTTTGCCTGCGATATGTACCACTTCCCAGGTTCAATAGCCCCAGTAGTCGCTGAATCTGGCATTAGAGGGGTTATTTGTGGACCTACGACAGACTGGCCACCTTCTGAAGAAGGTGAGTCGGATAGTGGTAATGCCCTCAAGGAGCTGGACTCCCTGATTCGCTCTGGTCCGCTTGGTTCGGGAAGGGTAGAGATAGGGATAGCAACCCATGCCGTTTACACATGCTCAGAGGAGATTTTGAGAAAGGCTAGCGAGATGTCCAGAGAATCTGGGGCAAGGTTGCATATTCATACCTCGGAGACTAGAGAGGAAGTAGCACAGTGCCATGAGAAGACAGGGATGTATCCCATAGAATACTTGGATTCAATTGACTATTTTACAGAGGGGACTGTTTGTGCTCACTGTGGATGGGTGACGAAAAAGGAGATGAGGATTCTTGCAAGAAAGGGTGCACATGCCGTTCACTGCCCGGTATCTAACCAGAAGCTAGCATGTGGTGGAACTATGTCTTATCCGGCGATGATTGAGGCCGGTGTTGACGTTAGATTGGGTACCGATGGTGCTGCTAGTAACAATGGTCTTGATATGAGAGCTGAGGCAAAGGCTGCAAGTCTAATACAGAAACATGATCATTGGGATGCGACAATATTAGATCCTGTAGAGACCTGGCAACTTGCGACAAGGGGATCATCAGATTGGGTCACATGGGACTTGTCTGATATTCGAATGCGTCCAAGGGGAAGAGGGAGTAGAAGGATTCTATCAAACCTAATTTACTCAGGGGCACAATGTATGGATGTTTTTGTTGATGGGATAGCCATCAGGAGAGATGGCAGGACCCTTACTCTAAATGAGGAGAAGGTGGCACAAGAACTCGAGGATGCGGCTCAGGAATACTATTCTGAAATCTGATGAGGGTAAACACTTCTTGAAAAGCTAGAGCTCGATGTGGGTTTGTGTCTCTGCTAGATTATCTCTTAGCGCCGAGAGTAGATCACAGGGGTTGGAAAACTCCTAGTGAGGCATCGAGAATACTGTTTGTGATGGTAGTAGGTTCGGTTTCTTACTGGGCTTGGCCGATTACTGAGGGAAATATAGTGATGTGGGCAGGGACAGTGATAATGGTCTCTACAGCTCTACTATCTCTGGGATGGTGGTTACTCTCACTAGCCGCCAAGAACAGGGCACCTAGGAAATTGACAGCTTCCGTGAGAAAGGTTACGAAAAGACACCGTAAACACTCATCTTGATTGATTGGCGTTGTTTCAAGCCGGTTCAATTGAGTACTCTAGTGTGATTAACTCAACTAGGTACTCTACATCCTCGCCGTCATCTGTGTGAGTACATCCTATTGCTCCTCCAGTACCTACTGAAACGCTAATATCAAGTGCGTATGCTCCTAAACCAATGCCTCCAGAGTCCAGTCCCATTGTGATTTGAGATTTTGAAACGTTGCTGACGTTTCCTATCATAGATGAGTCGTACCACTCCACTTCCACCGAGTGTGAGGAAGGGGGGCCATCGGAGTTCTGGCCACTCTCTGTCATATTCATTTCATTGTATACCATTGTAGAAGTGATGGTATCTGGATCCGGGTTGGAAGCCCCCGGTGCATTACATCCAATTCCACTACTGGTTTCATCCTCAGAATAAGTTAGAGTAGCCCTAACTCCAACGATGTTGATGTCTTCTGCGTCCTCTATCGAGTCTGTGTGCATATTTATGGAAATAGTCTCTCCATCATTCACATATTCAAATCCATCAGCGAGTTGCTCACTTCCGAAATTTGCCTCTACGATCCAATCACCAGATGAGCCGGAAACTGAGTCTACTGAATCTGGTCCAGATATGGCATAAGTTGCTTCAACTGCTCCAAATGGTATAATCAAGGCGGCTGCTATGGCTCTTGTCTTCCTATCGTCTGGCCAATCATATCTACCTAGTGGAGAGATTTCAGGTGATCTTATCTTGTTCATTACAAAGTGTGTAATGAAGGCGGCCCCCATTCCTGGAATTGACTCGAATACCTCATTATTCAATCCCATCAATCTCCAGGCAATTACCCCCGTAAGAGCGGCGATCATCATTGCCATCGTGTGAGTGGTGTCGGGCTCGTATTCGGCCCATCTGATTATGAGAATGGGTACGAAGATAGAGCCTAGCCCATACACTGCAAGTACGACTAGGGAGAACACGGAGTCCCCACCGGGAACGTAGAGACCGAAAATCGAGATAGCAGTGGCGAAGGATGCCACTGCTAGAGTAACCGTCTTTGTCTTCTTGTGGTCTTGGCTAATCTCAGGCATAACATCGTCAGTGAAGGCTGCTGTACATGCCAGAACCTGACTGTCAGCTGTAGACATAGTCGCTGCGAAAATGGATGCGAGAATTAATCCGACCCAAAAGGGGCCCAGAGTTTCCATTGCCAGCATTGGAAGGCCCAGCTCTGGATCGAAATCTGCTCCACTGAAAACCACCCTACTAGCTAGTCCTATTATGACCATAATGAGAAGAAAGGGGGTCTGCCATGCGAAGAACCACAACATTGCTTTCTTCCTGTCCTCGTCGGTACCTAGTGTCATAACACGGCTAACGACCTGTGGTTGTCCTGCTACGCTAAGTCCGCCCAGGAAGAATGCGAAAGCCCAGAGAGTCAATCCGAATCCCAAATCAGCTGGGACAATGCTAGTTAGATTGGCGTTCTGTTCCTCTAGACCCGAGTGTAGACCGTCAAAGCCACCAATCTCTCCCATGGCTACCCAGCATAGTAGGGAAGAGCCTACAATCATCACGCTAGACTGAGCGGCGTCGGTCCAAATCGAGGCCCTTATTCCACCAGCATAGCAGTAGGCAACGACCAAAACGAATCCGATTAGTATTCCTACAACCTCAGACCATCCCAGCATCACATACAATGCCTTACCACCGCTAGTTAGCTGAGCTGCGGCATAAACTGACAGGAACAGTATCGAAAGCATGGCTGCTAACTTTGCTTCTGGGGAGCCGGTTGCTTCAGAAACTAGAGAAGATAGTGATCTTAGTCCCCTCTCATTAGCGGATTGCTGTATGAATTTATACAGCCACAGCCATGCTAGAATCTGTCCTATCATGGACCCAAACGCTATCCAAACTATCGAGTATCCCATCGTGAATGTGAAACCAATGAATCCGATGAACATATATCCTGAGTTCCAAGTACTGACTGCGGACAAAGCGGCAAGTGCCGGATGCATCCCTCTTCCTGCCACTAGATAGTCGTCGGTGGTATCCTCTTTGACCAGCATACTGGCCAGACCGACTCCAGCAAATGCGGTCATGAATAGCAGAAACGAGCCAACAAGAACTAGGTCCACGACTGGATGCATGAGGGACTTGACTATCAACAATGGGATTGATGCAACTACCAACGCAGAAGAAGGAGAGTAAATCACAAAGGCCATTATTGGGCGATTAGATGGTCAATGTAGCTATGAGAATTACCTACAGTCTTCTCCTGAGTCTTTCCATCGCTGAATCTGCCTCGCCTAAGGACTTCAAGCATGATTGAACATCTCCTTCCTCTAGCATCTTCTCAGCTATGGAAATAGCTCTGAGAGAAGAGGACCTGTCAGAATCTTCAATTCCTATGCCTCTTGAGTCAAGCTTCTTACTCAGCGAAGCCCATTCTGAGTTTACGAAATCTATTAGCTCCCCAGCATCAGATAACTCGGCCTCAAGTGATTGGAGATCGTTGGTCAGTGATTGTAATTCTGAGGATGCCTTTGACCACTCGGAAGATTCAGAAAGATTGGCTACAAGATCGAGTCTCTCCATCCAGTCTCCATACTCTGGAAACCTAGATTCTAGCTTATTTCTCTGCCTAAGCGCCCTAGTTACTTCATTGGAAGATTCTGAAATATCTCTTACATCTCTAACGATACTATCAGAGATTCCCTTGGAGAGCGAGTAGTTACCCTCCTTGTGTGCCTTTCTGGATTCTGAAATCATTTCCAAGTGCTTACTAAGAGACTCTCCTTCCAAGGATTTAATCGACTTTTGTGCTTCTTCCAGAGCCTTTAGTGAATCAGATTGTAAACTGGTAATACTCTCTATATGGTTGGGGATATTTGAAGCCATACTCTTTGCCGTCACTGGATCTTCTGCATCAAGAGATTGCTTGGCAGATTCCAAGATACTTCTGATATTATCAGAGGAGTGTCCCTCGAGATTAGATAGTAATCTCTCACCTTCCAATATGGCTTCGATGGCTTCTTGCCAGTGTTCAATCACCACGGATGCCTTCGTCTTGGCTGTTCTGAATAGTATCTCAGCCTCTCTCAGTGATCCTAGTTCAGATTCTCTTACTGCCATATCGTAGGCTTTGCGAGGCCCTTCTGCCGTCTTAGAAATGTTCTCAGCGCTGATCACATAAGAGAGCGCGTCTTCCTGTATGTCTCCGAGATCCTGAGAAATTGCGATTACCCGCCTAGCCTCGCTCTCGGCCTCCTCAATCATCAGTAGACCCTTCTGGGGGTTTTTCCAACCAATTTCTCTAGCATTGGTTAGAAGAGAGTGGGCTTGCTCTAGTCCGGAGTTGTTTGATCTGAGTGTAATCATTAGGTCTTCTGCATTTTCTAGACTGGAGGAAAATTGCTTTCTAATATCGTGCATCTCATCTTTAGAAAGTAAATCAGGAATTAAGGTGTAGGAAATTGATAGTCCTACTAATGCCCAAATTTCAGTGTTAGAGCTCAAGGCCACCATTGTTGCGATTGCGAAAGCCAATCCTACAACACTTGTTGTTCCTCTGAGTCTCCTGGTTGCAAGTGAATGATTGAAAATATATTGTGACACGCCCCACAGATAAAGTGCTACACTTAGCATCAAGATAGAAGCAATCTTCTCATCAACAGATGAATACTCTGAACCGGCAACAGCGATTAAGCTGGGCCAAACTATGTTTGAGATTGATCCTATTCTAGATTTCTCTACTGGTCCGAAATCAATCAAATCTGAGAGCAGTATGGCTGATCCAAAAAGTAAGAAGACGTGGCTTGATCTAGATAGCAGATCGACCTCTCCATTGACTGCTGGCCAGAGCCACCATGCCCCTCCTACTATTATCGACAGCAGGCCTAATAGAGCGATTTTCTCTACTCTTATCCTATGCTCGTTAACAACCCTAGTAGGGTAGTCGGGGAGTAGAACCATGACGCTTGAGGCAGTATCATCTCTCATGAGTTTCACTGATTGGTGATTGACCCTAAGGCCTCATTGATTCCTTTCCCCATAGACGGTTTGCGAGGAAGATGAGGATAACCAATACAGAAAGTACAGCGAAAAATGCCTGAACTTGATAGTCTGAGCCCTCATCATCTTGCTCTGAGACCATTATTGATTGATTGAGATTTAGAGTTCCTGATTCTCCATCTTCGTTTCCTATCCACTCTATTCTGATATCTAGAGGACCTACCTCGAGGAGTTGGAAATCAGCATCTATTTCGAAATATCCCGAAGAGGAAGATGTTGCCCCTGGAATCATGACATAGGCTGAGCAGGTATCTGCATAGCAAGCTCTAGCTGAGCCCACTGACGATTGATAATTATTGATTGAAGCCCGGAAATTTATCGTATTGCCGATTAACTGGTCACCAGAGATATCGGTTTGGATAATCTCAAGATTAAAGCCCTCCTTAGGTTCAATAGAGAATTGGAATGAAATATCTGCTGAATTTCCGAGAGAGTCGGTGGCTAGTATTTCCACATAATGAATTCCTATCCCTAGATTTGAAAACTCTATCTTTTCTGCCTCCATCCATGAGACGTTTGTATACTTTTGATCTCCATTTATGGTAACCGTCCACAGTGTGTTCAAGATATTATCCAGATCATCGAAGGATTCGGTTAGAGTAAGAAGGATGTTGTCCCCCTCACGAGCAGGTTCTGAAGGACTAACACGGGTGGAGTTTGCAGTGATGTATGGAATGATTACTGGTCCCGCAGAGTCCTCAACTATGATATCCCATGCTCTGTTTACTGTATTCCCTGCTTCGTCTGTAACATTCAATATTAGCTCCCAGTGACTATTCGTTCTCTCTTGGTGCCTCTCATCAACGGATAGATGCATGCCATTGACCTGTTCTCCTTGATTGAAGACAGCTGAGAAATACAGCTCATCATTGGAGAAATGTCGCCACCCCTGTGATTTATTTGACACTACCTGAACTGAAACGGGAAGATTGGAATTGTCTGAAGTAATCACGTCAACAAAAAGCTCGCTGTCCGATCTAATGATCATGCTGTGTTCGGATTCGTTACGCTGAACCTCAATTCCTTCAGATGTTATTTCTATAAATCTGATATCGTAGCTAGGATTTTGTCCATCGATTATTATATTCTCATACCATGATGAGGAAGTCCCAAACGAGTCGACGCAGGTTAAATCTACACTGAGAATATCTCCGGACAAGTAGCCATTCTGTGCAGGATTAACCGGGATGACGACCCGCCCATCTGAATCATATTCTCCAACCGAGCTATTCAGTATTGTTCCGTTGTTGGAGAGTCTCCAGTTGAAGCTAGGAGTCTCCAATATGCTATCTTCACACTCCGAGGTGAAATATATCGTGCCATTAAGAGGAGTAGAAATAGACATCCCCCCTGATCTGCTGACTGTCACTGAAGGAGGGGAGTTCTCGCCTATTGCTATTCTGATTGTTGAGTAGACAGGAGATTCTGCTCTTAGAACAGTGAAAGAGCCGGGTTCACCGGAGATTATCTCTTGCATTGCACTGAATCTGAATTCCCATGGTTCTTGGATTGAGACGACTAGTGGAACTTCTTCAATCAGGGATCCTGTTCTGGGGAGATCGAGAAGCCTTGTCGTCCTCAGGTCAGTACTAGCCATCAACTCAGCAGACTCCGACCAACTCCATGTTTCGGAGCTTGTACTAATGACTGGACCTACAGAGGGAGGGGAAACAATTACAGTTACTGGCGATAAGAGAGTTAGTTCCGTGTAGTCGAACATACAACATCCTGCTACTTCTGAGTTAATCCATGTTCTAGCGTTGGTTAACAGCTGTATGAAATCAGAAATCTCAGATTCCGTGATATTCCCATCTGAGTTACCTAGGTGATTATCGATCTGTGATCTGATTCCTGTTGACTGGTTAGGTAGTAAATCGGTACCATATTCCTCGGGAATTACAATTTCCAAATTCCAAGTAGCATTAATCTGTGAGTCGGGAAGTAGATCCCCTGTGAGTGAGAGGGTAGCCTGGCCAGTTATCTGAATTTGTTCGGAGTTGGTGTTGTCATCACCAGACTCAGCAAAACTCAGCGGAGTCAGTATGACTATTATTGTCAAGAAGGCAGCTATTGTTTTACTCACAGACATTCTCATCATCCTTCGAAGATAATTGTTGATCCGATTTCATCTATCCCTAATGGAATAAGTCTATTTTTTGCGTGTAATTGACGAAGTCTGTCTCTGAGATCTTTCTTCCCATGAACTAGGAAGAATCCTCCTCCTCCCGCACCAAGTAGCTTGGCTCCGGATGCCCCTAACGACATTATCTCATCGTGAAGGGAGTCTATCTCATTACCAGATACCCCGGCAGAAATTCCTCTCTTCTCGTGCCAAGCCTCGCCGATCAAAATTCCTAGTTTGGAAAGTTCGCCTTCATTGAGAAATTGTTCTGCAGTATCAGCCTGATTTCTGATTTTTCTAAGTCTCGTTAACTTGTTATTGGGATCTCTCGGGATCTCCCTTAGTACCTCAGAAGCACTTCTGGATAAACCGGTAAATACCAGAGTGAACTCATCTCTTATTTGTGACTCACAAGATACTATTATCGGTTCCACTCGTACTCCTTCAGAGTCAAAGGAGATTGTATTGATTCCTCCGAAAGCTGCCGCATACTGATCCTGTCTGCCGATTGGCTGTCCAAGGATATCTATCTCTATCAAGCACGCTTCTTCAGCTAATTGAGCGGGAGACACGTCACGACCTGCAAATTTGTGCAGGGCATTCAGTAGTCCAACTGTTACCGTTGATGAAGAGCCCAGTCCTGTTCCTCTTGATGGTATATCTGCGATAGTGGTAATCTCTACTCCGGAAGTAACTCCGGTTAGCCTCATAGCCTCCCTAACGAGCTCATGTTTGAGATTCTCAAAGTCATCCACTAACTCCAGAGAGGAGTATGATACCCTGACTCTCTCATCGAATCTCTTGTTCACCAGAACGTGGATGTATTTGTCAATAGCCAGAGATACAACCTTTCCCCCGCTCTCTTCCGATTTGGAGAACGAGTCGATATCCGTACCTCCCCCACAGAAGGAGGCTCTGAGGGGGGTTCGGCTGATTATCATCAGGCTAGTGGGGCCGTACACTACACATCAAGACGACGGTTTACTGACAATAATCAGTTACTAGCTAATGACAACACATATGACCTTGCCACCACCGGAGCGAAGGGAGAGCGATGTCCGACGTAGTGACCATGGATGACCTTAGTAACGAAGAAATATTGTCTATTCTGGAAGATTCGGTTAGACTTGTGCCTGTAGCGAGAGGCGCAGTTCACCTCCCTCTTCTAGAAGGGAAAGTTCTTGCAAACATGTTCTATGAAAACTCGACTAGGACAAGAATGTCCTTTGAGACGGCTATGAAGAGGCTTGGTGGATCTGTTCTGAACTTCAGCTCCATCGGAACCTCTGTCGCCAAGGGAGA